>Ga0307509_10000224_pt1 | contig 91320 bp, 80 predicted proteins | sample 10_EM_MG_FD_202245 | JGI IMG/M metagenome (GOLD analysis project Ga0307509, IMG submission 202245) | Populus trichocarpa ectomycorrhiza microbial communities from riparian zone in the Pacific Northwest, United States - 10_EM | ecosystem: Host-associated > Plants > Roots > Unclassified | place...
CCAATCCCTCACTCTTTCTTGCGCTGATCCTGAACCAGGGCCGCTTCCCTCCACCGGCATTACCCGGCTTCATCGGTACTACCAGCCCCTCCGTCAACCCATCGCGTCCGGCCTGTCCCTCGCGGGCATCCGGTTGGGCTCACGCTCACCCACCCGATGGGTCTTCCCGTGTTGCGCGGTCTTCCTCTTCCATACATGCCATCGCCACTACCCCGGCGGAACCCCTGGGTGCTCTCTTCGCTCGCTTCCCCAGCAGTGTCAGCCTTCCCCGTAACATAGCCGGGTCGGCTTCCGCATTAATCTTTTCGAGGCCTGCTCAGCGTTCACTCACGTTACGGCCTGCATGTTCGCCAAGTCCCTTTCAGGACCTTTTACACCGGAGGCTTCAGTCGCTTCGTTGCCTCCACGACTGCTCCGATTGCTACCGGCTGGAGCGAAAGATGCCGGGTGGGCTTCGCACCCACTGGAAGACCGTGCCTTGGCACGGCGCACTATGTCCTTGATTGGAAGAGCTCGGCCAGCAACCGCGTAGGGTGCGATGCTCGCCAATTCACGCACTGCCTGGGAATTGTTGTCATGACGCGCGGCCTCGACTGCAAAACGCCAGCCGCGGCGCTCGGATTCCAGACCGTCGGCAAGCTGGGCCACGCTGATATACGCGTGGAGCTTATCAGCATGGTGCTGCGCCAACTGCAGTCCAAGATAGGTGCCCCAACTGTGGCCCAGTGCAAAGATCTTCTCCTTGCGCAGTTCCTTGCGTAGCCACGCAACGATTTCGACTACATCCGCGACATAACGATCCAGAGTCAATGTCGGGGCAATTTTGTCCGGTTCCGTCAGCAGATGGGTTTTGCCTGCGGCGCGTTGGTCCCATTGCACAACGGTGAAATATTCCTCCCAGCCGCGACTGAACCACCAACTCATAGGCAGCGAGACGTAACCAGGACCGCCGTGGATGTACAGAAGCACCGGATTGCGGCGGTCCGCCCCGCGGATGCAGATCCATTGGTCGACTCCGCCAATACGGACTTTCTCGAGACGCTCTACTCCATTGGGCGTAACGATTTTCCGAGCATCGGCAATGATCGCCGTAGCCTCGGCCCGGTTGGCCGGTTTGAGTGGCTTTGGCGCCTGCGCGGGTACCGCGGTGGGCTGCGAGTCGCCCGGACGGGTCGCACCGACGGACAGCGTGGCGAAGCCGCTTGCGATGAACCCTCGGCGCTTCATTGCAGCACCTCAAATTGGAGCGGCCCCAGCGTGCCGCCATTACAACCGACCGACGGGCAGGCTGTGAGGGCAATGGCGAGATCCATCTGGGCTGTGAATTCAATTGTGTCGCCGGGCTTGGCCTCAGGCGGCAGGATCCTCAAGCGACCATCCTCTCCAACACGCGCATTCATGAAGAAATTGAAGGCTGTCGGCACGATATGTTCCGCAACACCCATGTGCGCCAGCGCATTGGCAATATTCGTCAGGCAGTTTTTGTGCCCCGGTTTATTGTGTTGTATCCGGAAGCTCTCCTGGCTGCAGGGCGCGTACAGAAAATCATGGTGGCCAACATCGTCGCGAACAATGGAGAGCATCGGGTTGCACTTGTTCGAGAACAAGGTATGACCCTTGGTCAAGTAGATGCTGTCCGCGAAATCAAAGCTGCGACCGTTGCAGAGCCATTCGGTGATATCGCCGGCACGAAAAGCCACCAGGTCGCCGGTCTGGCTCCCCTGCGGATTGATGATTCGCAGCGTCTGACCTGCCTTGAGAAATACTGACGCGCCATTGCCGCCCTCAATCGTCTCTACGGTCATATGGACTCCCTCCTTGCTCACATGCAAGCTGCAGAATATACAACCTGAAACCGCTGATAATTGATCTTGCGTACAATCCGACCCAATCCGCAGGCCTCGGAACCGACTCATGAAAATCTATGATCGCGAGGGCACCCCCAACGCTGCCCGCATCCGCATCGTTATCGCCGTAAAGCACCTCGAAGATCAGATCGAGTACGTCAGCGTCAATCTGATCGCCGCCGAGCAGAAACAGCCGAAATTCCTGAAAATGAACCCGATCGGCAAGACTCCGGTGCTGGAGCTGGACGACGGCCTGTTCATTTCCGAATCGACCGCAATCACCGAGTACCTCGACAACCTCGATGGAAACCCGATACTGACTGGCAAGACGCCACGCGAGAAAGCGCTCATCCACATGATGCAGCGGCGGGTCGAGATGATGCTGCTCGAGACCGTTGACGACTATTTTCACTACGGAACACCGGGTCTCGGACCGGCCTTGAGGCCTTGGCGGATGCCGGACTGGAGCGGCGCCAAGGAGTGGGGGCAGCGCCGAGGTGCACAGGCGGTCGCGAACCTGCCCTATTTCGACGAAGTCCTGCGCGCGCGGCCTTTCATCGCCGGTGAGTCTTTCTCAATGGCTGATATCTCGCTGTTCGGTGGTTTTGCCTTCGCCACGGCCATTGGATTGCCCGTTGCGCCCGAACTCACTGCCCTTGCGGAGTGGCATGCGCGCGTCTCCCAGTTGCCGGCGGTGAAGAACCGCAGCGGCCAGAAGTTGCGGACCGAGGATCTCACGCGACGCGGCGCCTGAGAAAGCCGCGGTGCTGTTCGATTCGGCGTTGACCTCGAAACTGGATCTATAGGTCGCATCCACAACAACTCAGGATTGCGGGCGATGGTGAACGTGCACACTGGACTTCGGTTGCGTGACTTCGATCGGAATGGGATAAAACTTCCCGTGCCGAACCCCGGTCTGGGCCATCACTTCCTGGGCAAACTGAATCACCGCCGGCGTCGGGCCGCGCAAAATCACGGTCTCGATGCAGTTGTCGTGGTCCAGATGGGCATGCATGGTCGCAACAGTGACATCGTGATGGTCATGCTGCATGCTGGTCAGGCGGGATGCGAGCTGGCGCTCATGATGGTCGTAGACGTAGCTCAGGGTCCCCACGCAATATTTGGCCTTGCGACTCTCAACCTGTTCGTCACCGAGCGCCTTGCGCACCAGGTCACGAAACGCCTCAGACCGGTTCTCATAGCCCTTTTCCTCGACGAGACGGTCGAACATTGCTGCCAGGTCGTCGTCAATGGATATGGTCACGCGCTGCATGGGACTTTGTCCTGATTCAGGAAAGGCGCAGCATAGCGCGGACCACGCGACGCGGCGTGCGCGTCCCTTGAAGGGGCGCCAGTAGGCGCACCGGACTCAAAGTCCTTTCCGTTTGTTTCGTTTTTGGCGTTTCTGCCAGCAAAAACAACAAGATAGATACTTGTCAGACTTTTCGACAAGGCGCAGCGTGAACTCTTCAACACTGTTCTCGACGAGCTCGGCCTCAAGATCGACCGCGAAGAACTGCCGCACGAGCGTGGCAATGAGCGAGAAGTTCTACTGCGCAAGGCGGCTATTGGCCATCGGGAGAAATTCCCGTCTGTTTTGGGATAAATTCCCGCACCACTGCGAGTGGCGGGCCAACATTTTCCCGATGGATCCCGACTTCAAACAGCCAACCCAGGGATGTTCCAATGCGCCGAACTGTCTACAACCCAGCTGCTACAGGGTGGACAATCCCGTTCACCTGCATCTGCTTGGTCACCTTTGCGTGCGCTAGCGCCGAAGACGACAAGGCCAAAGAAAATCCCGCCGAGGCCCTGGAGCTCCCTACCGTTGAGATCGTCGGCACAACGCCGTTGCCAGGTCTGGGTACTCCGATACGCGACGTGCCGGCGAACGTACAGATCTATACCAGCAAGGATTTGGCCGGTCAGCGGCAATCGACAGTCACGGACTACCTCGAGCAGAATCCGACTGGCATCGCAACAAACGCCGCCCAAGGTAATCCCTTTCAACCGGACATCAGCTTCCGCGGCTTCAGCGCATCTCCTCTGCTGGGTACGCCACAAGGCGTTTCGATCTTTCAAGACGGCGTGCGCGTCAACGAGCCCTTCGGCGATGTCGTCAACTGGGACCTGGTGCCCCAATCGGCCATTGCCAGCATCCAGCTCATACCCGGGTCGAATCCCGCTTTCGGTCTGAACACCCTGGGGGGCGCCGTGGCGATCTATACCAAAAGCGGCGCCCAATATCCCGGTGGCGGAATCGAAGTATCCGGCGGCTCGTTCGGCCGGCGGAATGCGGAATTTGCATGGGGCGGATCGAACGGGCCGCTCGACTTCTTCCTGACAGGCAACCTCTACGATGACAACGGCTGGGCAGAGCACGACCCGAGCAAGGTGCGCCAGTATTTCGGGAAGGTCGGCTGGCAGACGCAGAAGAGTGATCTGGATTTGAGCTTTACAGGCGCGGACAACACCCTTCAGGGTACCCAGACGCTGCCCTTGTCATTCTTCGATGACATCCGGCAGGCGTACACATTTCCAGATCAGAATCACAACAAACTTGCATTCGTGATGGCCAAGGGCAGCCATTTTGTCTCCGACAACGCTCTGCTGGGAGGCAATTTATATTATCGCCACTACGAAAACGGCAACATCAGCAGCAACGTCAGTGACAGTTTCGCAGACGACGGGATTCAGGCAACCAACGACGCCGCGGATATCGACCAGAACAGCTACGGCGGAGGTATCCAACTCGTACTGACGAGCCGACCGGCCGGACTGAAGAATCAACTCACGCTGGGTGCCACGGGTGATGCCGCAAGCGCTCGCTTCACGCAAACCTCCCAGGACGCCGAATTCACCGCGGACCGAAACACAGTGGGAATCGATGACTTCAGTTTGCAAACGGATGCGGATACGCGTACCCGCTACTACGGGGCGTTCATCGCAGATACCTTCAACTTGAGCTCGCTTTGGACTCTGACCGCATCCGGGCGTTACAACTCCGCGCGCATCCGCATTGGAGACCGCACCGGCGATGCGCCGTTACTCAATGGAGAGCATTCGTTCTCGCGCTTCAATCCCGCGGTCGGTATCAATTTCAACCCTACTCCGAATCTGACCGCCTACGCGAGTTATAACGAGGGTGTTCGTGCTCCAACTGCCATCGAGTTGACCTGCGCCGATCCCGAGGCGCCTTGCAAACTCCCGAACGATTTCCTCGCGGACCCTCCTCTGCATGAGGTGATTTCGAAGACCGTCGAGGTAGGGGCACGCGGTGCACTCGGCAAACTCGTGCGGTGGAGCGCCTCGGTCTATCGCACCCGCCTCGAGAACGATATCGAGTTCATCAGCTCCGGGGCGGGAGCCACCAATGCGGGCTATTTTGCCAACGTGGGCAACACGCGCCGGCAGGGCGTCGAGCTTGGACTCGAGACGCAACTGAATCCGGTATCGCTGGCGATTCACTACACCTTCCTGGACGCCACTTTCCAGACGTCCTTCACGGAAAGCAGTCCATCCAACTCGAGCGCCGATCAGGATGGCGTCATCCAGGTCTCCCCCGGACAGCGTATTCCGGCCAATCCCCGCCATGTTCTGAAACTCCGCGCGGACTGGGAAATCATGTCCCAACTGTTTGTCGGTGCGAATCTACTGACCAGCGCGGGCTCCTACGCGCGCGGCGACGAGAACAACCAAGACCTCAACGGGCAACTACCGTCGTATGCTCTTCTCAACCTTGACGGTCGATTTCTCGTCTCGAAGAGCCTGGAGTTCTTTGCGCGGGTCAACAACGTCTTCAATCGCCGCTACTCGAATTTCGGCGTCGTGGGGGAGAACTTCTTCACCGGCCCGGGAAAGACGTTCGGTCCGGCCGTAGGGGTAGACCCGGTGGCCGAGCAATTCCGCGGACCCGGCGCGCCTCGGGGCGCCTGGGTGGGCGTTAGATACTCGTTCGGCGGTCAGACTCCCGGCGAATCAGGCGATCGCGACTAACCTCGCACGACAATCGGGACTATTTCCCGAATATTGCGGGACTCAAAGTTTCAGCGTTAAGGCCGCTCTCACCGTCCGCGGTTCCACGGGGTGGAAATGAATGTCGGCTACCGGTGCCGCTTCGCCCGGGAGCTGGGACTCATAGAAATAGGTGATGTCATTGTCCCGCCGGTCGAACAGGTTGAACACCGTGACCACGAGGCTCAGGGAGCGACTGAAGTGATAGCCGCCTTCCAGGTTGACCAGGGTGGTGGACGCCGACCGCACGCTGTCGTCCTCGATGAGCGGCGCGGGTCCGAAGTAGCGCAGCCGCGCACCGCCATACAGCCCCGTGTCGCTGTTGTAAGCGATGCCAACGGAAGCCACCTTTTCGACCGCGTTGGGAATGCGGTCGCCCACCGGATCGTAGTCGGTGAATCGCGCGTGGGACCAGGCGAGATCAGCATCGATTACCAATCCCGACAGCGGAATGTAGTACGCGCCGAGCTCGACACCGTGCCGCCGGGTCGCGCGGCTCGGCTCGGTAGTGCCACCGTCGCCGGTGAACAGGAGCTCGGAATCCAACTTCAGTTGCCACCAGGATCCAGCGAGCTGCACGTGCGGGATGATGGCGGTCCGAAATCCCACTTCACTACCGACTGCGCGAACCAGCGGATTCACCTTTTGAACAGGCGTCACCCCGTCATTCGGATCCACGGTGATGGTCGTCCCGCGCGCATCGTTGCTATGAAAACCCTCACCTACGTTGAGGAAGTACTCGGTCTTGGCCCAGGGTCCGAACGCGAGGGTCAACTTCGGGCTGGCCAGTGAGGCATTGTCCTTGCCGGAGTTGGCCGCCAACCTGCTGCGCACGTCGAACTTGAAGTAGTCGCCGCGAACGCCCAGCTCGCTGCGAAACCAGGAAGTCCAGTGCAGGTCCTGGCTCACATACGCCGAGTAGCTTGTCTGTTTGACTTCGTCCTGCCGTACGGTTGCGTATCGAATGCGTTGTTGCGTGTGGTAGAGGCCGATGGGGCTGATGTCATCGTAGCGGATCTGGATACCGGACTTGAACGTCCCTTCGCGTCCAAACAATCCCAACGGCTGATCGTAGGCCGCCTCACCACCGAACACATGTCGGCTGTCGAACTGCTCGAACTGATCGCCATGAACAGGATCGAGGGCATAGGTGAAATTGGAGATCAGATCCAGCTTGTACGCAAGACCGTAGACATTGGCCCGAAGCTGACCCGGACCCACTTTACGCCACCAATCACCGGACAGGCTGTATCTATGGGTCTTGCCGCCGTCGGTCGGATCAACTGCGCCAAACCGGTCGATCGAGCCATCTTGAACGGCGCGCAATGGAATCTGGTCCGTGGAACGCCAGTGCCCGTCATAACCCATCGCGGTGATGGCGTATCCGGCTGCGACGTCACCGAAGGTGTATTTGACCAGAGCGCTCAGCTTTCGATAGCCCTCAGGCAGATCCCAGGGGCCATCGTTGTTGGAATACTCTGCGCCCAACAACAAATCGCCGCCGCCGATATTGACCGAGGTGCCCAGCAGCGCTCTGGCGTAGCCATCCTGGCCACCGGCCAGTGAGAGCAGCAGGGAGTCATCCAGCTTGCGCTTGTAGTGGATGTCGGCGGCGCCTGCGGCGGAGAAGTTACCTTCCTCCGCGTAGTAGGTGCCCTTCTTGTACTCGACCTTGTCGATGAATTCGGGGATCAGGAAATTCAGATCGCTGTAGCCCTGGCCGTGGGCATGGGTCGGCATGTTGACTGGAATGCCATCGACCCGCGTGGCGAAGTCCGTTCCGTGGTCCAAGTTGAAGCCGCGCAGAAAATACTGATTGGCCTTGCCGTCGCCGCTGTGTTGCGTCACCACCAGTCCGGGTACGACCTCCAGAACTTCGCCGGGACGCAGGATGGGCCGGTTTTCCAACTGCTCTGCAATGACCGTTCCCTGGCTGGCGGAATCCACCTGCCCGACCAGTTGCTCGCGACTGGCCGAAATGGTGACCTCACTCAGCCCGGCCCCGGGGATGCCCCCCGCGTGCGCGCAGAATGCAGCCCCCATGCTGCAAATCGCGCTGATCGACCCGGCAATCCAAGTACTTCTCACGTGTTTTCCGACAGGCTCATGTCACGCACACTGGTACGCGGCAGGCGGCAGAGCGGATGCAGCGATATGATTATTTGCAAAATAATCATACCGGCACTTGACGCGCGTATGACAAAAGACTAAATCGTGATACTGGACTGGGTGCTGCTGGAGTCCCTGTCGATGAGCTGGTTGGCCCTGTGAGCCGGTTACCGCGATGAGCTGGTTGCCGCTATGCCTTTCAGTGTTTGCGCTGGGCATCCGGCACGGCCTGGATCCCGATCACCTGGCGACAATCGACGGGTTGACCCGCTTCAATTCCACGGTGCGGCCCGAGCTTGCCCGCTGGTGCGGCACTCTCTTCTCCCTGGGCCACGGCTGCGTGGTCGTTCTGGTTGCCACCACCGTCGGCAGCGCTGCAGCAAGCCAGCCTGTTCCCGATTGGGCTCGCGGCGTCGGCGCATGGACATCCATTGTATTTCTGCTGGGATTGGGCTTTCTCAATCTGGTGACTGTGCTGCGAACGCCACACGATCAGATGGTGCAGCCGAGCGGCATGCGCAGCCGCTTGCTGTCGCGCCTCACGCGAACCGCACGACCTTTCACCATCGCCGCGATCGGGGCGCTCTTCGCCGTGTCATTCGACACACTCAGTCAGGCCGTATTGTTTTCAGCAACGGCTGCACAGTTTGGGGGGTTGGTCAGCGCGGCGTTCTTCGGCGGACTTTTCACCCTGGGCATGTTGCTCGTAGATGGCGTCAATGGCGCCTGGGTAGCCGTGCTGCTCAAGCGCGCTGATGGCCGCGCGCGGCTTGCGTCCAGGGTTATAGGGCTCGCGGTGGCGTTGATCAGCTTCGCTGTCGCGGCGCTGGGTGCCGCTCGTCACTTCAGCCGATCAACGGACGGCGCCCTCGACTCGCATGGATTGTTTGTCGGCATTGCGCTGATAGTCGCGGTCGCGCTCGGCAGCATGGTTCTTGGTTTGGTGTACACCGACACGCATCAGCGCCTTACCAACCGCCCCGCCGTTTGAGAATCTCCTTGACGCGACCGAAGACTTCGGCCGGAGTGCGATACGCGGCTGCACAGTGCTCGCAAGCGCAGGCCATCTGCTGACTGCCGAAATCCAATCAATTCGCGGGGCCGTCGCTCCTGCTGAACCAGAGAGCGGGCAGCGGCCGCACGCGCGGCCAAACCTCATTCAACGTGGCGGCTTCGTAGAGCCGGCCGTTTTTCATGACCCAGTGAATGGACTGCGTATGCCGGATATCCGCGAATGGGTCCGCATCGAGAATCAACAGGTCGGCCAGCTTGCCGGGCTCCAGGCTACCCACATCGCGGGCGCGGCCAATCACCTCGGCGCTGCCGAGCGTCGCCGCATGAAGCACCTCCAACGGCGTTGCGCCACCCGAAGCCAGTACTTCCATTTCCCAATGGAACCCAAGACCCTGTAGCTCGCCGTGACTGCCAACGCCGATCAGGCCGCCCTGCCGCTGAATCTGCGTCGCATCCGCGGCAAACTGCGAATACGTTTGCAGCTGCGCAGGCATCCAGCGACGGTTGCGGATCTTCTCGCTCAAAACTTCCGGCGGCACGAAGTGGCTGAACTTGGGGTCTTCCTGAGGTCGGCGCTCAATGATGAAATCAAACAGCGCCGGTTCACCTCCGTAGAGTACGGAAAGTGTCGGCACCAGGCTGGTCCGGCCCTCGGCGAACAGCCGTATCACATCCTGATGTAGCGGAGTCACTGGCAGAGCGTGCTCGTTGCCCGAGAAGCCGTCGATCACATGCGTCAGGTCGAGGTCGAGATCGCTCGCACCCTCGGTAGTCGGCATCATGCCGTGCGTCTTTGCCGCTTCGACCATGTACTGCCGGCGCTCACGATCGCCCACCATGTAGGACTTGATGTTTCGCGTGCGGTAGTAATCGCGATAGCGCGTGAGAACATCAGCCGCTGCGGCCTGCGAGACGATCTCGCTGTTGTTGAACACGCCGGGTCCGGTGGACCACGCACGCGGTCCGAGCATGATGCCTGCGTCAATCATGTCCTGATAGGCAAACACATCTGTTGTAAACGGCTGCGGATCGAGGCCGCTCGTCACGCCATACGCCAGATTGGCGAGCAGGTCCCACATCTGATCGTCATGGATCTGCCGGCGAATCTCGAACCAATGAGCATGTGCATCGACAAAACCCGGCACAATGAATTTTCCCGTGACATCACGAAGTGTGGCGCCCTTGGGAACCGGTACGGTGCCGGTTGCTCCCACTGCCGCGATTCGATTGTTGATCACGAGAACATCCGCCGACGGAATCACTTCGTTGCCGCGCAGGGTCACGACAGTTGCGCCGCGCAGAACCAGTGCACCCTGCGGCACGTCTCGAGCAACCTCGACGGTGGCGGCGAAGGATTGCGCCCGACCTTCGGCGGAACCGGGTTGAGCCTGACCTTCCGCAGAACCGAGTGTTGACGTTTCCGCTTCAGCGACCGCGATACGCCGAAACCGTGCCCCCAAGGACCACTCGATGGTTCGTCCACCATCCGCCCAATCGAAAAAGTCCGCGCCGATGCGAGTGAGCTTCACTACACCGCCAGTGGGTTGCGTGAGGTCGATTTCGGCAGGCTTGCCCTCCTTCGCATCGGGCACATCGAGCAAATACAACTGCGACGCCGTGCGCGCCAGGGCTCGATCACCGTCCGCGTTGAGCCGCAGCTCCTCTACGGGGATCGGCGTACCCACATATTTCGAGGCAGCTCGGGCCCTGACGATAAGCTCGCGATGCAGATCCGTCCCGTCGAGTCGAATGGAGCTCGCGCCTTCGGGCGCATAGAAACGCACGCGCTGCGGATCACCGGCGAAATCGATCAACCGCGCGCCCGGCGCGTGGGCAATCAGCGTGACGTCACCGCCTTCCGCAGGCAAGCGAATGAGATCAGTCGCACGCTCCGGCGAGATCTCGGTCGGCGCGCGCAAGCGATCGTAGTGGCTAGCGCGAAGTGCAACGAGGGTCTTCCCGTCGGGCGAGTAACGCGGCTCGCTGTAGAATCCCACCTCATGAGTCAGTCGAACAGGCGAACCGCCGGCGGCAGCAATCTTCCAGATGGCGCCTCCCGACAGCGCATCCCAAGTGACGTAGACCAGGTGCTTGCCATCAGGCGACCAACTCGGTTGAAACGACTGACGCTGAGCACCCGCAACCGCTTGCGGCCGCGCACCCGGCCGCAGTCCCTGCACATACAAAGTGCCGAGTGCAGTGAACGCAATTCTCCGCCCATCGGGCGACTGACGCGGCGTGAGGTTCACACGCACACGCACCGGACCGGTTTCCTCGCGTTGCTCGACACGTGTCAGTGCACCGAGCCCGAGCTGAACATGCGCAGTGAACGGCACCAGCGTAAGGTGCCCGCTCTCGATGTCTATGCGATCGATCTTTCCACCGACACTCGCAATCAGGCTCTTATCACCAGGCGCAAACGTGAAACGCGGCGTGAGATCCGCGTAGTACCCCTGCTCTTGCGCGTCGTGATCGACAGGGAGCGTGATCCACCGATCCTCGCCGGTCGCGAGATTTCGCAGCCGCAAGCCAGTTTGCGCACCTGAGCGGCTCGCATATGCGAGATACCGCCCATCGTGCGAAAGCGCTGGATGCATCGCCCCACCGGCGTTGCTAATGATCACATTGTCAGCATGGATCTGCAGATCGTGCCGTGCAATCGACCAATTCGGCGGATGTTTCTCGGTCCAAGTGGTGCCAACCTTGCGCGCATAGTAGATGTACCGTCCGTCTGGAGAGAGTGTTGCACCCAACGCGTTGATGCGTTCGTCCCACCCCTCCCCGTTCGGCTGCGCTTTGATCACCGCGCTGCCTTCACCACCGCCCGCGCTAACTTCGACGTCAAACTTCCAAAGCTCGAATGCGAGCACCGCATGCTTCATACGTGAGACGTAAACTGACTTGCCATCAGGCGACCATGCGGGTGACGTAAACACCGTGAGATCGCGCTCATGACTGAGCGCCCGAGGGTTCGACCCATCGGCGTCCGCAATCCACAGATTGGTGACCCCCGACCGATCGCTGATAAAGGCAAAATGTTGGCCGTCCGGCGAGAACACCGGATGAGTCTCAAAAGGTAGGCCGGTCAATACGGGATGCGCGCTGCCGCCATTCGCAGCATCCAGCGCGTAAATGTCACCGAGCAGATCAAACAGGATGGTTCGGCCGTCCGGCGAAACATCCGGCTGCATCCAGGTGCCTTCCTCGAGCACCGTATCGAGCGTGCGTGAAGATCCCAGGCTAGGCTGGGCGGCGGCGCTCGCCAAACTCCACGCCGCCGCCAGAAACAGGAGCGTGGCGAGCGCCTTGAACACCTGCCACTTAGCTGTTGCGCTTATAGCTTCCAATCCACACGCACGCCGTAAGTCCGCGGCCGGATGATCGAACCTGCAGGCACCGCTTGAGTAGCAAACGGCGCGTTCAGGACGCCATATTTGTCCAACACATTGTCAACGAAAGCGAGCACGCGATAATGATCACCGATCCCGACAAACGCGCGCAGGTCGAACACATTGAAGTTGCCGCGCTCGGCCGGAGGCGGGTTGCCAAAGGCCACCGGCGCAGTCGACAGATAACGATGCGCAAGCTCGAACCCCGGCGCTCCTCGCACCTCGGCGAACTGGAACTTGAGATTGTTGGCAATTGACCACTTGGACGAGCCCGGCAACGTCGTTCCGGCAGGATAGCCGCCACCCAACGCAAACGTATCGGGCAGGAATGTTGACAGGCGCGCATCCTGGTAGGTGCCGTTGGTGCTGAGGCTGACCCAGTGGTTGAGCTGATAGGTGACCGAAAACTCCACACCGTCGATTTTTGCGCTGCCCGCGTTGGTCACATACGAATAGAAGTACGGTGCGTCAGTGAAGAGACGCGCTTGAATGTTCTTCCAATCGAGATGGAAGGCGGTGACGTCGAGCAGCAACCGATGATCCAACAGTGTCAGCTTGGTCCCGAGCTCGTAGTTCTTGACCTTATCGCTCTCAAAGCTTTTCGGAATTCCCGCCAGGATGGCGGCATTGGGATTCGGACCGCCGACGCGGAACCCTTCCGAGTAGGTGAAGTACAGCAACGAGCTCTCGTCTGGGTGGTATGCCGCAGTAGCTTTAGGCGTGAAACCCCCTTCCTTCTGCGCGGCTCCGAAAGAGGCATCCGCGGGCGTGAAGCTGCCGGCCCCGAGGGATCCGGCCGGATTGGTGATGGTGGCAGTATTCTTCGTGTCGAAATACCGCCCGCCCACGGTCAGCTCAACCTGCTTTATCGGCTTGAACGACAGCTCACCGAAGACACCGAAGTCCTTGTTGGATGTATCTGCGATGTAGCCGTAAATCGCATCGTTCGGCGCGAGCACGGAACCCGGGTAGCCGCCGAAATCACCGGGGTTGGCGTCAATGAAGGCAGCCGCGCCCTGCTGATAGATGTGATCGGCACTGAACTTGTCGGCCCGCATAAAGCTGCTGCCGATCAGCCAGCGCCATGGCCCATCACCTTTCGAGGCGAGCCGCGCTTCAATTGTCTTGATCTTCGCGTCTGCCTTGCCGATATCGTATGCCGCCGCAGCCCCGGTCGTCACACCAGTAACGTACGCATATGGGTAAGAGAAGACGGTAGTGTTGTTCTTCTTGTCGTATGAGCCCAGCACCGTAAGCGATGCGAATTGCAGGTCCTGATCGAGGCGCAGACTGTTGAGCCAGAAGTCCGTCTTCTGCGGCTCGGCACGCGGCGTGTCGCGTATGTAGGTACCCAGCGTCAGATACGTCTGATCATCGAGCTGAGTGTCCTGGTAGGCGCTGAGAAATGTGATTTTGGTGGTGTCGGTCGGCGTGAAGACGACCGATGTGCGCAGGCCGCGTGTGCGAAAGTCATTGCTGCCCTTCACCCCGATGCCCGGGTTGTCCAGATAGCCTGCATCGAAGCGCTGCACGGCTGTTACCCGTACAGCCAGTTTGTCATCGATGAGTGGCACGTTCACCATGCCCTTGATCGCATAGTTCACATCGCCGTCCTGGTTCTTGCCGGACCCGACCAGTCCCTGGGCAGCAGCATCGAATTTCTTCGGATCCGCGGTCCGGGCGATGTAGTTCACCAGCCCGCCGAGTGCGGAAGAGCCGAACAGCGTGCCCTGCGGTCCGCGCAACACTTCGACACGATCCAGGTCGAACGTATCGATGTCTGGAATACCGATAGGAAAGCCCGGCTCGACCAGGACCACATCGTTCAGGTAGTAACCGACTGTGGTCTGCCCCTGCTCATGATAGGTGGTGGCGGAGACGCCGCGAATGATCACCTCGGAAACACCAGGCTGATAGTCGTTGAAAACCACGCCCGGCACGCGGGTGATGTAGTCGGAAAGGCTGTTGGCATTCGCTGCGGCCAGATCATCGCCCGTCAGTGCACTCATTGCGACGGGAATATCACGCACGTTCTCATTGCGCTTGGTTGCCGTCACGATCACTTCCTGCAGAGCGAAATCGGACGTATCTGCCGCCAGGATCGGTGCGGCGCCGACGCTCGCGACTACCCCCACTGCCAGCGCGCGGATCATGGTATGACGAATCTTGTGCATATTCTTCTTCCCGGAAACAACCCTGCCCAGCTTGCTAAGGTTCGTCGGGACTGGCCACCGCACAACATCCAAAATCCCGATGTCGACGGGTCCAAGGCGCCCTGGCCCCCCTTGGGCGCCTGCAATTGGAGGTTGCAATTCCTCAGCCGTGAACGTCTAGTTCAGCCTTATCGTCTGCAATAGGACCTCCATCATGCTGAACCGCCGTTCTTTCCTCGCACAGGGCACCGGCTTCATGCTCGGCGCGTCCATCCTCCGGGCGTATGCGGCAGACAGCTCCCTCGATCTGGCGCTAGTGAACGCGAAGGTATGGACCGGCCGTCCGGGAGCCAAGCAGGAGACCGCGGTTGGAATCATCGGTGACCGCATCGTGGCCGTGGGTGCCACTTCCGTGCATGCGCGGACGACCAAGTCCACACGGGTCATCGATCTGAAGGGCGCATTCGTGATGCCCGCGTTTATCGACAACCATACTCACTTCCTGCGCGGCGCCGTGATGTTGAGCCAACCCAATCTGCTCGACTCCACGAGTCGCGCCGACTTTGCCGCGCGTATTGGTGCAGCGGCCCGCGCACGCCCCGGGAAATGGATCCTCGGTGGTTCCTGGGATGAGCAGCGGCTTGGGGGCCAGCTCCCCACGCGCCAATGGATCGACGCCGTGACGAGTGACACACCTGTTGCCGTGCCCCGGACCGATCTGCACAGTTATTTGTTGAACTCGGTAGCCCTCAAGCTCGCCGGAATCACGCGCAACACGCCCGATCCCGCCGGCGGCGTCATTGTGCGAGATGCGCAAGGCGAGCCCACTGGCGTTGTGAAAGACAACGCCAAGGACATCGTGGACAAGATCGTGCCGCCGCCGAGTGACGCGGATACGGACGAACACATGCGCGGCGGAATTGCGCACGGCCTCAGCAAGGGGGTTGCGCAGGCCCACAATCCGGAGCCTTTCGATTGGAATACGTATTTTGCGTTGCGACGGTTGCGGGCGAAGGGTGAGACCGGCATGCGCTTCTACGCCATGGTCCCAATCCAGGATTGGGAAAAAATGGCCGCTATTGTCAAGAAGGAAGGCCGTGGTGATGACTGGGTTCGCTGGGGTGCCGTGAAAGGGCTTGCGGACGGATCGCTCGGCTCACGCACTGCAGTCTTTCACGACGACTACACCGATGCGCCCGGGCAACGCGGTGTGCGAGTGATCAGCTCCGCCGATCTGCGATCCTTCGTCACGGGCGCGGATGCGCAGGGTCTGCATGTATCGGTGCATGCCATCGGTGACGAGGCAAACGACAATGTGTTGGATCTCTTCGCTGAAGTCGCCGCCAAGAACGGTCAGCGCGATCGCAGGTTCCGCATCGAACACGCTCAGCACCTTACCCAAAAGGCAATTACGCGCTTCGCGACTCAGAAGGTAATCGCCTCCGTGCAGCCCTATCACGCCATCGACGACGGGCGGTGGGCCGTCCAGCGCATCGGATCAAAGCGCTTGCAGGGAACCTATGCATTCCGCTCGTTGCTCGCCGCTGGTGCAACAGTCACTTTCGGCTCGGATTGGCCTGTCGCACCGCTCGATCCGCTCACCGGCGTGTACGCCGCGGTGACCCGTCAAACCATCGACGGTGCGAATCCCAACGGCTGGCTCCCCGATCAAAAGATTACGGTTGAACAGGCGCTCACCTGCTACACCCGGAACAATGCCTACGCCGGATTCACGGAAGACCGCAGCGGCCAGATTGCGACGGGTTATCTTGCGGACATCACGGTGTTGGATGCGGACTTGTTATCAATTGATCCGCTAAAGATTCCCACCGTGAAGGTGCTGCGCACTTTCGTCGGTGGGATGCAACGCTTCGGCGAAGGACTGTGATAGACAGCGACCGACGTCAGTCTGCGGTTGGCTTGAAAACCCACAGAGCGGCCGGGGCGCCTCCGGCTGCGCGCACTGCGACCACGAGACGATCCAATTCCGGAATAAACAAGCCGGTGCGCGCTCCCGACACCGTAGTGACTCTGGCGACGGCCTCGAAACTTTGGATTCCCGAGGTCAGCACATCAACGAATCCCTCGCCGCAGATCACGTAGATGCGTCTTCGCTTCGAATCAATGAACACGTCATCCGCATCGCTGCACGTTTTGACGCTGTTGAGCAATCGGCCGTCGTTAATGGCGAAGACACCCAACGTCGGCGGATGGCGGAAGACCGCGATGACTCGCCGCTGCTCCATATCGATCGCCAACGAGTAGTTCGATGCAAGTCCCGGGGTTTTCCAAACTGCCACGGGCTGTCCCGACTGACGATTGATCACCGCAATTTGATGCGCGCCCGGCACATTCACGAAAATGCGGTCACCCGAGGGTTCGAGTTGGAAGCTCTCCGGATGATCTTTTAAAGCAAGGTCCGTGAGCTTACGTCGTGTTGTAGTATCAATGACCGCAATGGCGCCGCTGCCGTAACCGATGAATACACGATTGGCTGCGTCATCCACGCGGACATTGTCGGCGTCGCTTCCCAGACTGATTTCCCCAATCGGTGTGAGCACCTCGCCTTGAAGAAGACGCACAGATCCATTTCCTGCATTCGCAACATAGACCGTGTCCGTCGACGGTACATATCCAATGCCCTGGGGCTCATTCAGCCCAGCCAGAGTTCGGATGGTCTTCTGCTCCTTCAAGTCCACGACCCCAACGCTATCGTTTCCCAACTCAGCGACATAGAGTCGCTGGCGCTTGAGATCGACTGCCAAGTGGTCGATTCGACCGCGGATGTCCCCCAAAGAGATCTTCGACTCAAGGACAAGCGGGGCCGGCTGCCCGACGGCCGCCATATTCAGACCGCCCAAGGTCAGTAGCAGCAGAAGTGTGCGAACTGCCCTGCCCACGGATACCGCGCCCATCGTTCCGCGGATGAAGAGCATCAGGTTAGTCCCACGAGGTGCATGAGAATCCCCGCTGCAGAACATCCAAGCAGGGTTCGAATCATCCCCACCTTGAACCGAAAGAGCGCGAACATAGCGCCGATGGAAAGCACCAATGATGCGACGTTGAGGGTCGCCAGCACCGGCAGATGCAGCACTACTCCAAACGCATAACGCTCATCAACTTGTGCAAACACGGTATGGAGGGCGAACCACAGTGCGAGGTTCACGATCACTCCGACCACGGCGGCCGTAATGGCACTCAGCGCAGCGGTGAGGGCTTTATTGTCGCGCAGCGATTCAATGTAAGGAGCGCCCAAAAAAATCCACAGGAAAGAAGGCACGAAAGTCGCCCAGGCGGCCATGAGGCCCCCAAGGGTGCCTGCCAGCATCGGCGCAAGAGACCCTGGATGGCGGAACGCCGCCATGAAGCCAACAAACTGCACGACACTGATGAGCGGCCCGGGGGTCGTCTCTGCGAATCCCAATCCAACCAGCATCTCGCCGGGCCGCAGCCAGTGATAATTCTGCACGGCTTGCTGTGCCATATAGGCGAGTACTGCGTAAGCGCCGCCAAACGTGACCACTGCCATCTGGCTATTGAATGCGGCAATCTGCGTAAACACGTTGTCCCTGCCAGCGACTGCGAGCAGGATGAATAGTGGCCCGAGCCAGACCAGCAACCCTGACAGCGCAGCCCTCACGAAACGCGAGAACGAGGGGCGGACATGGTCAGGAATCTCTCTGGCGAAAGCTTCGTCGATGGCCGCCGGTGTCTCGCGCGCACTTGCTGTCGAGCCATGGCCGCCGAGGGGTCGGAACCAATCCAATCGGGCCGCGAGACCTGCAAACCCGATCAGCGCGGCGGCAGCGATGATGAGGGGGAACGGGATCGCGAAGAAGAAGATACCAATGAAGGCGAGCGCGGCTATGACAATCAGGGCTCTGCTTTTCAACGCGCGCCGGCCCACCCTGACAACCGCCTCGAGCACCACCGCGAGCACCGCGGCTTTCAAGCCGAAGAACAGCGCCTGGACTATCTGCACATCACCAAATGCCGCGTACACCCAACTCAGGAGTCCCAGACAGACCACTCCCGGTAATACAAACAGCGTGCCCGCAGTCAGCCCACCGCGTGTGCCGTGAAGCAGCCAGCCGATATAGATTGCCAGCTGTTGAGCTTCGGGTCCGGGAAGCAACATGCAGTAATTGAGCGCATGCAGGAACCGCGTTTCGCCTATCCATCTTTTCTCATCGACAATAATGCGATGCATGACAGCGATCTGCCCCGCGGGACCGCCAAAGCTCAGCGAAGCCACGCGGACCCAGACCCAGAAAGCCTCTCGAAAAGTGACCCCGTGGCCCCGAGTCTCAGCAGGGAAGGTGCTGTCCCTGGTGAGAGTGCTGTTGGGCACACCGCCTCCAGTCGCACCCGCGTTCATCGTTTCATATTGGCCAAGTCGAGCGCGGTGCGCAGACCCTCTGCAAGCTTCAGCGCATCGTCATTGGCCCAGAAGTGCATGAAGAACAGGTGCGGAAAATCATCGATCATATGGCTGTGCAAAGCGGTGACTTCAATTCCGTGCTGGCGCAATGTCTTCAGAATGGGATTGACCTCGCTTCCCAGCAAGACGAAATCTCCGGTTATAGCGGCCTTACCGCCACCAGTAGGCTCGAAGTTGATGGCAGTCGCAGTGCCCATAGAGGGCGGGACCGTCATGGAACCCTCTGTGATCGACTCCGCGCGGGGCACACTGAACTGATACACACCACCGTTCGCGCTTCCCTTGTAGCCAAGTGCCTTCTCAATTCCCGCAGTGTCAAGATCAATAGCTGCAGGTGCAGAAGGCGTCGGCGCAGTCATCGGTGTCTTGCTCAACGACAGTGCGGCACGTAGTGTCTCGCCAAGCTTGACGGGATCTCCATGGCCATCAACATGCATGTAGAAGACCGGCACCGATGTCCGTATGAGATGGTTGTGAATAGCGGTGATCTGCACACCATCGGCAATCAGCCGTTGCATGACAGAGCTGATCTCCGTATCAGTCAATACCAAGTCCCCCATGAACATGGCACCGGCCGGCGTGGGCTGGAATGCGATCCACCCACCGAGTGCCAGAGCCGGTTTGATCGGTACACCGTCAACGGTGACTTGCAGATCCGAGCGCGGGAAACCGTACCGATGAACGCCGCCGGCCTGTTCCGTACCCTTTCGCCCGATCGCCTGGTCAACTTTTGACCAATCGATGTCGGCAGCCGAGGCCCCCACGGGTGTTGCGAGGGCCAACGCAATTGCGACCAATATCTTCCGATTCATTCCGAGTCCCTTGCGCCGGAGCGCGTCAATGCGTGAAGTGCGGTCGCCAATCGATCGATTTCTTGCGTCTGTGTGTACAAGTAGCACGAGGCTCGCACCGCTGAGTTCACGCCAAACCGTTTGAGCAATGGCATTGCCGCCAAATCGCCGGCGCGAACAGCAATCCCCTCGGAATCCAAATGCCGCAGAACGGCCTGAGGCAAATGGCCCGCCAGCACGAACGAGAAGACAGGGACACGCTTGTCAGCCTCCTCAGGCCCGAGCAGGCGTAAACCCGGAACCTCTCCAAGCCTTGTGAGTGCGTGTTGAGTCAGATGCACTTCGTGTTGATCCAAGGCGGCCCGATCGTAACTGCGCAAGTAGCGTATGGCTGCGGCCAGCCCGACAGCGCCGGACACGTTTGGAGTGCCGGCACCGAACTTGTGACTGCCGTGCTCGTACTCCTGGGAGCTCACATCGATCGCGTGAGCCATGTTCGATCCGGCCTGATACGGTGGCATCTGGTCCAGCAGTTCCCGGCGCCCGAACAGCACACCCGCGCCCATTGGCCCGAGCATCTTGTGTCCGGACAACACCAGGAAGTCGCAGCCGAGTGCTTGGACATCCAGGGGCACATGTGGAGCGGACTGCGCGGCGTCGATCAGAACGCGAGCGCCCGCCTTGTGCGCGCGGGCCGTGATTTCCGCCGCCGGATTGATATATCCGGCCACATTGGAGACGTGGCTGAAACAAACGAGCTGCGTTCGCTCCGAGAGCTTGCGATCAAGATCCTCGAGCAGGATCCGCCCGGCATCATCGACTTCAATGTATCGAACGATTGCACCGGTCTGTTCGGCGACCAGCCGCCACGGCAGCAAGTTCGAAGCGTGTTCGGCCAGAGTCAGGAGGATCTCATCGCCGCGGCGAAGCAGAGTCCGAGCCCAGGCGGTCGCCACCAGATTGATGCCCTCGGTGCTTCCGCGCGTCCAAACGATCTCTTCGGGTTGGGAAGCATTGATGAACTGAGCGACGGTTTGGCGCGCGCCTTCGTATTGCGCATGAGCGCGTTGCGCCAATGTATGCAGGGTGGCACCCGGATTGGCGTTGTCTTGACGGTAGAAATCAACTATCGCATCGAGCACCGCTATCGGACGCTGAGTCGTCGCCGCACTATCGAGATAGGCTAGCGGTCGACCGTTCACCATTTGATTGAGAACCGGAAAAGCGGCCCGCCAGGGGTTGCCCTCGATGCGAGCGGATGACACCGACTTCGACGGCGCCATTTCGGAATGCCCGAGAGCGCCCAGGCATGCCAACAAGGCACCGCGCCCTATTTCGCGCCGTGTGAGGCCAGACTCGGGGGGATACGGGACCTCCAGGGTCACGACCGCATATCCCTCGAGATCGCCTGCGGGTTCCAGCCGTGACGTTCGCCCGCGAGCAATCGGCACCAAGCATAGAGCGCGTCGTAAATCGGTAACGCTGCCTTCAACAGGTCCTGGTCATCCTTGATGTTTGCGCTTAGGCCCAATGAGATCGCGAGGAGCCCTGCTGCTTGTGCCGACTGTTCCAGCGTGTCGGTATCGGCGGCGCGAACAATCGACGCCAATCTCTGGAGTGCAGGTTCGTCCAAGTGGTACTTCAGAACGAACGCATCGAAGCTGCACAGAGCGCCCGCATGCGTCAGCTCGACTCCCGGCACGTCGAACGGCGTTGCTCCCTCGCGCTCGGCCACCGCCATCACTTCGGCTGCCGGTACATAATGGATCTGGGCGTCCGCGTCGATGAATCGCTTGATGAGCCAAGGACAGGCCAAGCGGTCGATCTTCGGGCGTTCTCGGGTAACCCATTTCATAGGCACTCCCGGTCACTGCGAGCGATCTGTTAATGATATTACACTCGCGTAGTATACGCTACATATGAATGCCCAAGCTCAGCCCTGGCTGCTACTGATCACCAATCTGCCCGGCCGCAACCAGGCGCTGCGAATGCGTTCCTGGAGAGCTCTGAAAGCCTCCGGAGCAGGACTCATGCGCGACGGCGCCTATGTCCTTCCCTATTCCGATGAGGCCCGCAAGCTCTTCGATGAGCAATCGGCCGAAACCACGGCGGCTGGCGGCTACGCGCAAATCGTCACTTTTGAATCGAGCTCCAAGGAACAACAACAGGCGCTGGTGGAGTTGTTCGATCGCACGGTGGAATACACAGAAGCGATGCAGCGGCTGCACAAGCTCAAAGACCGACTCCCCAAGTTGAGTGAGCTGGAATCCCGGCAGGAGCTGAACAGTGTTACCCGTGAGGTGGCGTTGATTGTAGAGCGGGACTTCTTCCCCGGTGAGCCTCGCAAACAGATGGAAGGTGCGCTCGCTGATGCGGAGACTGCAATCAATGCCCGCTTCGCTCCCGATGAACCCCGCGCGGCAAAACGCAGCATCGCCCGACGTGACCGGAAGGACTTTCTCGGGAAGACCTGGGCTACGCGCGAGCACCTCTGGATCGATCGGGTGGCTTCGGCTTGGTTGATCCGACGATTTATTGATCCCGAGGCGAAGTTCGTGTGGCTCAAGCGTGTGAAGGATTGCCCGAAGCGGGCGCTCGGATTCGACTTCGAAGGCGCTGAATTCACGCACGTCGACTCGAAGATAACCTTCGAAGTGCTGCTGGCTAGTTTCGATCTCGAAGGTGATTCAGCACTGTTGCGCCTAGGTGCCCTTGTGCATCACCTCGACGTGGGAGGAATCCCGGTGGCCGAGGGCCCAGGACTCACCACCATCATGGCGGGCGCGCGCGAGTTACAGAAGAACGACGATGCGCTACTGACGGCGATGACGCCGGTACTCGACAGTCTGTACGCCGGTTACGCAAGGGTGCGCGTGTGATGCGGCCGACTGACACCTCATCTATGATCGGATCCCGACCCCAAGGCGCGAAGCAGCCTGCCGGAGGCCCCTGAATGGCGCAGAGACACCCGATCTTCAACTACGAGAACGGGCTGCTGTTGATTCTCGGAGTGTCGTTCGGCTTCGCCTTTTTCGATCGGAACGCAGCCAGCGTCCTGACGCCGTATATCGCGAAGGACCTTGGGCTCAACAACGTACAGGTTGGGCTCATCAATTCGGCCCTCTCGGTCATGTGGGCACTGGGCGCATATGTGATTGCGCGATGGTCGGACTCGCAAGGCTCGCGCAAGCCTTTCCTGCTCGCATTCCTGCTCATTTTTTCCGCCTGCTCTTTCCTGTCCGGCCTGGCCACGTCATACCCACTACTGCTGCTTTCCCGGATGGTCATGGGCGCAGTCGAAGGCCCTTTCCTCCCTGTATGCCTTGCAATCATGGCCGTCGAATCTTCGAAGAACCGACGCGGTGTGAATGCCGGCGTGATGCAAAACTTCTTCGCCGCACTGCTGGGACAGAGCGTTGCGCCCTGGCTGCTGCCGATCATCGCGGAGCATCACGGATGGCGTTCGGCCTTCTTCGTCGCGGGGATTCCTGGGCTTCTGTGTGCCGTTGCCGTGCTGCTTTGGGTCCGGGAGCCCAGCAGGGAAGCGCAGGCGGCGTCACACACCCCGATTGAGGGTAGCCCCGCTGGCGACGATACCAAGCTCGGTCTCTTCGGCATGCTCGCCAACCGGAACGTCTTCGTGTGCTGCCTCATCTGCGTCTTCATGGTGGGATGGATGATCATCGGCTGGTCATTCCTGCCCACGTTCTTTACACAAGTGCGGGGATTTTCCGGCCCCACAATGGGCTCGCTGTTGAGCGTGCTGGGCTTTGCATCGGCGCTGTCGGGCTTCGGCGCACCGTTTCTGTCCGACCGTATCGGACGCAAACCGGTCATGATCGGCTTCTGCCTGCTGGGCGCGCTCGCACCGCTGGCGGCACTGTATTTCAAGGGCCCCATCGAAGTGCTCGGTCTTCTGCTGTTCGTCGGCTGGCTGGCGAGCGGCACCTTCCCGTTGTTCATGGGTGTGGTGCCAGGTGAATCCATCCCGCGAAAGTATGCGGCCACGGCAATGGGCCTGGTGGTGTGCGCAGGCGAAGTGGTGGGCGGATTCGGTCTCGTCACGCTCGCTGGCAAGATTGCCGATCTCACGCAGCTTTCCTCCGCCATCATTGCGCAGGCGGTCTGTGGAGCAATCGGGTGTCTGCTGTGTTTTTTCCTGGTCGAAACGGCACCTGCCAGATCGAGCGCTGCGCAAGCCGCTACTGCAAAGGCAGCGTGAGTGCCGGTGGAAGACGTAGTCGTCATCGGAGGTGGACCAACCGGCTTCATCACCGCGCTCGGCCTCGCCCAGGCCGGGGTTCGCGTGCATCTCATCGAGGCCGAACCTCAAATCATCAATTCTCCGCGGGCAGCCGTCTACTTCTGGTCGGTTCTCGAAGGACTTGCGGGTCTCGGAATCCTTGAAGAAGCCGAGACGGCTGGATTCCGCAAGCAGGACTACACGTACCTCGTTCGACGCACTGGCGAGCGTGTTGCTTATTCCTTGGAAGTACTGGAGGGACGCACTCCCCATCCCTACAACCTGCACCTCGGACAACATCGTCTGGCCGATATCGCCATGCGCCGGCTGAAGACCTTTCCGAATGCAACCGTTCAGTTCGGCGCACGGCTGCAGAGGCTCAACCAGGATCCCGACGGAGTGACGCTCTCCGTGCTGACAGCGCAGGGTACGCAGGAGCTTCGCGCAAAGTGGGTTATTGGCGCGGACGGCGCAGGTAGCACCGTGCGTCAGCAGTTGGGTCTTTCTTTCGATGGAATGACCTGGCCGGAAAGATTCGTGGCTACCAATGTTTATTACGATTTTGAGCGCTTTGGTTACGCGCGCTCGACATTCGTGATTGATGATCAGTTTGGCGTAATCATTGCCCTGCTGACCCATGACGGACTTTGGCGCTGCACATACATGGAAGACGCTGCCCTCCCCGAAGAGACCTTCCTGGAGCGACTCCCGGCCGCCTACAAGGCAATTCTGCCGGGCACGGGCACTTACGAGCTCGAACGGGCATCGCCCTATCGCATGCATCAAAGATCGGCCCAAAGGTATCGAGTCGGCCGGGTGGTCCTGACCGGAGATGCAGCCCATGTCACCAACCCGACAGGCGGCCTGGGCCTGACTTCGGGCTTGTTTGACAGTTACGCGCTCTATCCCGCCCTGGCAGCGATTGTCCTGGAAGGCGCGAACGATGCAATGTTGGATCGCTATTCGGCGGCCCGTCACGACACGTTCGTCAACCGCGTATCCCCGCAGGCAATTGCGAACAAACAGCTCATTTACCGTGCGAACGGCGGCGGGCAGAAGCTCGAGGAGGCCCTGCAGGCGCTGCGCCGAATGTCGACGGATCCGCAGTTTCTGCTGGAGCGACTGCTGTTCACCAAGTCATTGGAAACGCCGCCGCTGCTCGACGCTTCCGGCGCATGACGGTGTCAGGATACGCAACCGTCCTCATGGGCCATCCAATGCACGAACCGATGTAAGGGATACATCGCATCGTGCGGATTGCCGATTGTGCTGGGACCGGCCTCGCCAAGGTGGACGATGCGCTGCGCACCGCTGCTGGCCAGCCGATCTCGATAGTCAGCGATCCGATTGAATGGGTACACCCCCACCGTCTGTGTCGCGACGTTGACGTATTTCACCGCATCATCGAGCGATGCCAAGCTAACAGCGTTAACCGTCTTGTTGATGGGGTGGAATTCCACCGGTTCGCTTGAGCGAATAACGCACCCTCGCCCGTCAGGCTTGCCCCACACCCGAAACTCATCGTCCATTATCATCATTGTCTCGATTTGCTGGCGCAGCTCCATATCGAGCGGACGTGCGTCACCAGACTCGGCTGCGCGATCCGCAATGCGCTTGTGCAATCTGTCGCAGAATCGGTCGGTCTGGGTCTCACCACCCTCGACATAGATGAATCGGCTTGCGACACAGGCCTCCTGGTTGAGCACCATGACATCCGTGCTCGCCAGGTCTGCTGCTACCTCGAGTGTTTCGTCGGAAGCAAATGCCTCTTTGCCGACCATGGAAATCGAGGTCTTCGGGTCGAACGAAACCAGCTGCAACCCGGGTCCCAGGTACTTGATGACATTGTTGATTGCATCGCCACCGCCCCAGGCGACAATCTTGTCGAAATATTGGGGGCGATAGAGCACCTGCTCCACCGCAATATCGCCACCGCGCCAATACACAGCCGACATTGACTTCACGATCGCATGATCAGGATCGATATGCGCCATGGTCCGCAGAATAGCAACGGTGGTGAAGGGGTCGCTGGATGACATCTTGAAAAGGTTGATTGCTTTGACCATCGCTCCCTGAGCGATTGACTTCACCGCAACGCCCGGCGAGTTGCCCGGCAACACGTGGACGAGCCGCGGCGCGAAGGCTCGCACGAAGCTTCGTCGGCCTGTGTAGTCCTGGTGGGGAATCCATTCATCCAACGCCTTGGGGTCAGGGAAATTCCGCTGTACCACGGTGTTGAGCAGCCGCTTATCCAAATACGCGGCCGCACCCTTGATCTGGTTCTCCAGCACACCGCGGGGCAAGACATGAGTGGCGGACATGCGGTCGATGCAGTCCTGCACGAACGAGTTGTTGGGGTCGCTGATCCGTTGGCCGGTCTCGACCAGGAAGTCGATGATCTCGGCAAGAGGGACATTGAGTAACGGCGGAACTTCAGTGCGTGGGTACACAACACGGTCGAGATCGATCTGCGGTGTTACGAAGTTGACGCCCAGATCGCGTGATCGATGAACGGCATCGGAACCTTCGATCAATTCACCTCGCGCAAAGAAAGGGGCAGAAACCGCGTTCATGCCACGCCCCTCACGTATGCGTCCACGGTGCCCGCGCAACCGATCTTGTCATCGCCTTCGATGTCCGCATAGCGGACAATATTGTCGCGGATCGAGGGCCCCCTGCTCCCGCAGGCACAACGCCCAAAGTCGATTGAGATCTTGTCGCCCGAAATGACACCGCCCCAGCGGCCATCCAACGACAGGTCGAAGAAGGCTGCGCGCCCCTCATACTCGCCCTCGCCTATGGGCAGGAGGCTGTCTCCAGCCTTGTCGAGGACCAGTGGAACCACCCAGGGCGGCACGTGGTAACGGCCGCCCTTCTGGCAGCGAGGCATGCCGGAATGCAACTCCTGCATGCTGTAGTTCTGATAGTTGCGCTCCGGCCGGATGTTGAATGTCTCATACACGAACTCGCGATAGTCGTCTGGAAGCTGGGCACGCTTGAGTCCGCCGCCGACATAGATCGAGTTCTCGGGATGAAAATCCGCAGCGCTGTAGCCCATTTCGCGCACAGCCTTGGCGACATTGTAGAGACCTGACCAGAGGCCCGAGACGTGGAGCTTGCTATGCCGCGCGGCCACCACAGCCTGTGCGGTTATACCAACCGCATCATCGACTGCCTTCTGGCGCGCTGCTGAGATCGCTTTGAAATCCGTGATCTCCTGCGGCTTCGCAGTACCCTCCGAAATCGCCTTGCGCAGAACAACCATCTGCGTCAGCGCGCCAACGGTGATGGTCGGGACGGGATAAACAAACCGCTCGTATCTCGGGTCCTGGAGAGCCGCCGTATAGGCTTCACCGGTTGCGAGATTGCGCGGCACGTGTGCGATTGGCGCCATGCCAAATATGCGACGGTCCTGCCCTGGTTTTACCCCGGATCCCCAGGAGTAGGTTGCAACTGCCTCCTGCTTGCACCAACCCATGTCCTTCCGGGAAGCAACCAACATGGCCGACTTGCCCGTTGTACCGCTGGAGCAGGATACGAAAAGGCCATTATCAGACAGTGCCTCAACCCAACCGTCGACGTCGGCGGCGCCCGAAACCTTGTCTACTGGCACGCGGTGAGCGCAGATCGTGTCCAACCATTTTGACAGGCGGTCCCAGCGTTTCTGTGCGAGCCAGCTCTCCGGGTAGCTCTTGTAGGCCGTGTGCGGCAGCAGAAGCTTGACTGCTTCTTCCAGGCTACCAACTGCACTGATGCCTGCTTCCTTCGCGCGATGCCCCACCAGCTTGATGTGCTCTTTGCGCTCCTGAAAACGCTCATTCACGGCTTCAATCTGTGCGGCAGCCAAATCAGCAAAGGGAATGTCGTAGCGGTGCTCCGCCCCCAAAAGTCCGGTCAGGCGCCCGACTGCTTCACCCATAAGACTTTCTCCTATAGCGTCGCACTGCGGTCGTGTATAATGGTACTCGTTCGTTTCATTATGAGCATTTTCGGCTGAAGGGCAAGACAATTCGCAAGCACACGAATCTCACGGTCTCCCGCCCCGGGGTCGGGCGTCCGACCCCCGCGCAGCAGGAGCAACGCCATGAAGAGCTCCTGAATGTGGCGCTCGATATCTTTTTGGACAGAGGCTTCGAGCAGACCACCATGGAAGAGATTGCCGCGGAGGTGGGCATGTCGAAGCGCACCGTCTATTCGCGCTATGCGGACAAGGGCGCGCTATTCAAAGCAACAGTCAGGCGAGCAATCGAACAGTACACAATGCCGCGGGACGTGCTCGAGGCGGCGGCAACCGCTGATCTGGAACAAACACTGGCTGCGATTGCCCGGCTGCGAATCGCGAATGTCGCGACGCCTGTCGGAACAAAGTTGCAACGCATTCTGGCCGCGCAGTCTTACCGTTTCCCTGAGCTTTTCAACGCTGCATTTGAGCAAGGCGCCGGGCCGACCATCGACTTTCTCAGTGATCTGTTTGTGCGTTACACGCGGGAGGGAGCCATCGAAGTGGCCGACCCTCGCCGCGCGGCAACGGCCTTTCTGAGCCTTGCGGCCGGTGGCCCTGCGCGCATCATCGTGTCTGGAAACACGTTGGATGAAGTGGAGATTGAGAAGCACATCCACTTCGCCGTGGATTTGTTTCTACGTGGTGTTAAACGTCGATAAATACAGTCATCACCCGGCCGTCAAGTGCAGTCCTTCGGAAGCTTCGCTTTGGGTACGCACCTGGCGTTCAGCATCTGCATGAGCCAACACAGTTTTTTCGCGTGCTCTTCTTTTGGAGCAGCGGTCTGCGGCGGATCGATCAGTGTGAAGTGAGAATCCTGATAGATGCCCTGAAAATCGTAAACCCCTTTGGTTTTCGAAAATTTATAGAGCTTTTCCAAATCCTCAATGAGGGCGCGGTAATCTGCCTCCTTGGTAGGTTTCCCCTTGCTGGCCCTCGTTAGAAGAGGACTTTTGCTCCACAACAAATCGAAACTGTTGCCGGTGTATTTCGTCGGAGCACACTCCAGCGGCTTGATTTTGTCGCCTGAGAGGAATTCCACGAGAAAGCCGTTCAGTCCCTTGAGTCCACAGTTTGCCGAGAGCGGCACAACAACGAGAGCGGAGACCTGCGCTGTGCGCACACCGGCCGCGTGGAACCGTTCATAAGCTTCGAGCTCCTGGAGCACAGACGCGTTGTCACGGGCGGATAGCGCGTGAGCAAACAAATACCGTTTTTCGTTTTTGATTTTCCGGACGCGTTTGTGCGATCCGTCCGCGAGGCGAGGATACGCTTTGTCGAAATCAGCGGGAGCGAGCTCGAAACTCAGTTTCAACGAAGCGATCGCAACGTTGATGGCAGAACTGGTGTCCTCGAGTGTCTCGGGGAGCGGCGGAAAAGGCGGCACACTTGCCATGGAGATCCTCCTTGAAGCGGCGACTTGCATCCTTGCAGCCGGTGGCCCACAGACCGGCGTGACCCATCGATTCAATCGTATTTGTTCAAGCCGGTAACTTGATCGCGCGTAAGGCACCCAGTAGTGCGTCGAACTGGGCGTCATTGACGTTCAGATGGAACACGAAGCGGATGGATTGCCGGCCCACCGCACCGGCACGCACCTGCTGATCGCGCAACTGGTTGAGAAACACGTCGGTACTCAAGCGCTCGTCGAGATCGAATATCACAATGTTTGTCTCGACCGGCAGTACGTTCGTGACGAACGGCAGTGAGCGCAGCTCCCCTTCCAGTATCTTTGCTTTCGCGTGATCCTGCTTCAAGCGAAGTACGTTGTGCTCGAGTGCATAGAGTCCAGCGGCAGCCAGGTAGCCTGCTTGCCGCATGCCACCCCCCATCATCTTACGGTGCCGATGTGCTCTGGAAATAAATGCCCGCGTACCGATGAGCAGAGAGCCCGCCGGAGCGCCAAGACCTTTTGAGAGGCAGATGGAAATTGTGTGGAACAGCCGGCCATAGTCCCCAGGTGACTCGTTGCGAGCAACCAGCGCATTGAAGATTCGCGCGCCATCCAGGTGCATCGCGACATCCTGCTCCATACAAACCGCACGAATGCGCGCAATCTCCCGCAGATCCCAACAAGCCCCACCACCCCTATTGACCGTATTCTCAATGGCCACAACGCGTGTCCAAGCCAAATGGGAGTCGTCGCGCCGATTGATATTCGCGAGCACCTGCTCGGCGGTGAAGCGCCCGTTCTGCCCCTTGAGAAGGCGCACTGACGCACCGGAATTTGCCGCGATACCCCCACCCTCATACAAATAGACGTGCGCGAGCTCGTCGCAGACGACTTCATCACCCGGCTGAGTATGGACCTTGATGCCAATCTGATTGGACATAGTGCCCGTGGGGCAAAACAGCGCGGCCTCCATGCCAAACAGAGCGGCCGCTTTCGTCTGCAATTCGTTGACCGTCTCGTCTTCCCCGAAGACGTCATCCCCCACTTGCGCCTGAAGCATCGCTTCAAGCATTGCCGGGGTCGGCTGCGTCACGGTGTCGCTCCGGACGTCGATTATTTGTGGCATGGGACTCTCCGTCGATCTGTGATCTTATTGTGCACCTTCCGCCGACGGAAAGAATCCCTGGGAGAATCGTGGCATGCGCGCCGTCTACGTTGACCGTTCTCCGGAAATGCGTGACGTCATCGAACGTTACGGACCGCCTGCGCCGAGCTCCCTCGTCATTCACGATGGCAGCCCTTCCACGCAGGATCTCATTGAGTATGGGCGTCAAGCGGATGTCCTCCTCGTTGAGCGCACGAGGGTGGAGGCTTCCGTGCTCGATGCCAGCCGCTCACTCCACACGCTGATTTTTATGGGGACTGGCGCCGAATCGTATATCGACTTGCTGGATGCAGAGCGCCGAGGCATCCGGATCATGACGACCCCTGGATATGGCGATCGAGCCGTCGCGGAGCATACGCTTGCTCTTCTGCTCTGCGCGGCGCGTCAGGTCGCCCGGATGGACCGCGATGTCCGCGCTGGCCACTGGATGCCGCTAGGGGGTGTGCAGCTTCAGGGCCGCAAGATTGCGGTCATTGGCCTCGGCGGGATTGGCTCGGCATTCGCAGATCTCGCATCAGCCCTCGGCATGCGAGTCGCCGCCTGGAACAGAACCCCCAAAGACCTACCCTACTTCGTGCCCGACCTGGACACGGCGTTGCAGGGAGCGGACGCGGTCTCCTTGCATCTTGCGTTGAACGACGAGACGACTAACCTGATCGATGACCGCAGGCTCAGTCTCCTGCGACCAGGGTGCCTGCTCATCAACACTGCGCGGGCGCAGTTGGTTGAGGAGCGGTCACTTTTGCAAGGTCTTGCGGATGGACGGATTGGACACGCGGCGCTGGATGTGTTTCACAATGAGCCGCTCTCCTACCCGAACAGATACTCGGGCCTGCCGAACGTCACACTGACATCGCACGCGGCGTATCTGACAGACGACGCGTGTTCAGAACTATGGAAACGCGCGCTGAAGGCACTCGCGTCTCTGGGATGATCTGCAGCAGACCTCTCATGCCCTACTCTCCGCCGACTCTGATGTCGCATCCAACCAAGGCAGACCGCAACTTCTCGACAGAGGCCGCGGATACGTGCGAGCCAACCAACGACAGTACTTTCAGCCCCTTCATCTGTATCAAGTAGGGCACCGCCTCGTCTCCCACTGATGTGTCATCGAGCGAAAGCACTTCAAGCGCCGTCAATTTCCCAAGACTTGACAATCCGTCAGCGGTGACTCCGGTCCCATCCAACTGCAGCGAGCGCAAGCCGTGCAACTGCGAAAGGGCTTTCAGGGCAGCGTTGGATATCCTGGTACCAGTCAGCGACAACACGCGCAAATGGGTGAGCTTGGCTATCTCAGCGAATCCAGGGTCAGCCAGTGGCGTGTGGGCCAGCGATAGTTCTTCGAGACCGCGAGCGCTCGCGGTCAAATAATGAATGACGTTGCCGTCAACCTGGGTGCCATCGAGGATGACGGTGTTGAGACCAGTCAGGCCACGCAGGCTGCGCATGCCACGGGTGGTGACCTTGGTGCCGAACAATGAAAGGCGTCGCAGATGTGTCAGTCCTGCCAATTGCGCGACACCCGGATCGCCAATGCCCGTATTATCGGCTGCGAAGCGCTCCAGTGACTTGAGCCCAGCCACTTGTTTCAGGCCAGCGTCCGTGATGCGAGTCTTGGAAAGATCGAGCGCATAAACAGGCCCCAGAGTTGCCAGCCCAACCAGATCGGCATCGCCAATGGGCCGGCTGTTGAAATCCACCAGGGCCAGTCCTGATGCGTGCCCGGCCGCCGTCCCCGTACCAGTCGCGGTCCCGGAAGAGCCATCAACCGGATAGGCCGTCCCGCCGCGCGCCTCTACCCACGAGACGCCAGCGGTCTCTGCTGCGTGCGGCGCACTCTGCAGAGCGATCGCCAGCGCGAAGGCGAGCAATGACGCCCAGGCGTTATTCATGTTGTTGCTTCGTCTACCATATCAATCTCACATTGCGGCAGTGCACGCGCCAACTGTTCGACTTCCTGGCGATTTATTCGCGAGCCGGTCAGGGCCAGCATACGCAAACTGCGCAAAGCTGACAGTGCTTCGACGTCCGCGGAGCCTACATTGGTATTCACCAGCGACAAAGTCTCCAGCTGTGGCAAGTCGCGCAGGTGGAACAGGCCGGCACCGCCCACCAAGGTGTCATTCAGTGACAGCAACGTCAGTGCCTGACAGGATGGAAGTGCCTGCAAGCTGCTGCTGCCTGCCGAAGTCTGATCCAAATACAAGCTACGCAGCGTACGGCAGCCGGATGCGAGCATCGCGGCGATTGCAAGGTCTGTCGCCGTAATGCCCGACAACAAGAGGTGCCGGAGATTCGGCATCCTGGCAATCACCGCGAGTTGGTCGCTCGTGATGGCCGCAACATGGCTCAAGTCCAATGTTTCATTGGCCGTGAATTCCTCCAGTCTCGCCAGCCGCGCCTCCGTCAAATCATTGACCGTGATCGGTTCACGCCGCTGGGGGTGGCTGTGAGTCCACACCGTCAAATTGAACATCGATAAGTCGTCGACACGCTGGTAGCCCTCAGGCTCCGGATCGAAGTCCCGTCCAAAGACAAAAATGTGTCGCGCCCCGGTCGAGACCAGGCGACGATTCCACAGACCTATATCATGTATCGTCGAATACGCCGTGGCACCTGTTCCCCGACCAACTCCAGGCAAACCCCACAGGTTGTGGGTCACCACAATATCCGCACGGGCTTCTTCGAGGAGAAAGTCTCGCGGCGGATCAAAGTTCAGGTCGAAGAGCTCCTCCGTCAACTTTGCCGTTGCCCGCGCCGTTCGCAGTTTCGAGGCTATGCCAGGATCGTTGCGCTCCAACCAGACCTCCATCAGGAGCAATCGCTCGCGGTCCGCATCCGAACCGGTGAAGCCGACCTGTACAATCGCGAGTCCGGCATCTTCACTGGACTCATTATCGCTAGACATAGGAGTAGCCGAGACTCGCGACCGAGCTGAGTGCCTTGATATCCTCGGTCCAGGGGTCCATTACCGCATCCTTGCCGGACAGCAGCGGACCTTTGCCGGCATTTTTCGTCTGCCAAAGCGACCAGATACGGTCCACCTCACCATGGTGCATCCAGAAGATCGGGTCGGACGGAGCGGTCGGTACCCGCGACATGGGCTCACCGAGGGCGACGTGTCCTTGATTATGAGGGTCTATTTCCAACTCGTGCGAAAAGCTTGGATAGTCGGTCGTCGCCAGCACTGTATCAATCCGGGTCTTGCTGGTGATGGAGCTGGTCAGATTGTTTCTCTTGTTTGTTGTGGTCCCCACCGTGGGCTTGAAGCTTGCGAGCCAGGTTGGAACGCCACCGTCCACCCATTTCCAGTAGGGCACGAACGCGTTTTTATCCACCTTTTGCAACTCAGCTTCAAAATGCAACAGATAAGCGCGATGCCAGGGCAGGAATCGCAGCCGGGACACGAGCGTGCCCATATCGTGCATGTTGTGGCTCATGTCCTTGTGAATACTGACCAAGGTCGCATACGTTCCGGCAGTGATCATGGCTGTGACCGCGTTTTTGTAGACATCCTGTTCCGCTGTCGACATGGTGAACGCGTTTTTTCTCTTTATTGTTGCCACTTGATTTCCCCGGGACTTGCTTACGCGAAACGATCGCCACCCTTGGGTGTCAGGAAGCTGAGCCCGTCATTCGCGGGTAGTTGCGGGGCCAACTGATTGAGCAACTGGATGGTCTCCGCGCCCGGATCCACGCGCCCGTCGACACTCTTGCCGTTCTTTTGTTGAATCTTTCTGATCGCCGCTATGGTTTTCGGCCCGATGACGCCGTCGACGACCAACGGCTCGTCACCATCACGTTTTCTCGCAACATTGAGCAAATGCTGAACAATACCAACGTCTTGTGGGTCGTTCGCGCAGCCTTGTCCCACGGAAAATTTGATGTGATTCATGCGCGCCTTCCTCTACCCGGGGCAACTCATAGGGATTCTGTGCCAAACGCGGGATTTATCCCAATACAAATATGGTTGCGGCCGCATCCAGGCTCAATCGCTGGCGCGTGAGACAGACCCTGACCTCGGCAGTTGATTGCGGCTCTTGCCAATAATCAGTATCACGACACCGATTACTACAATGCTGGCGGCCAACCATTCGTCGCGACTCACGGCTTCTCCTCCGAAGCCAACACCGAGCAGCAGCGCGATGACGGGATTGATGAAGCTGTAGCTCGTGGCAAGCGCTACGCCCGTGCGTGCCAACAGTGTCATGTACGCGGTGAAAGCAATGAGCGACCCGAAGATGACCAGGTACAACCAGGCCATCGAAGCCAACGGCTGCGGCGGCCAGTGAAAGTGCTCTCCCACCAGAGGCGAGATCACCAGCAGAACGAGGCCGCCGCAGATCATTTCACTGGCGAAACCTCCTGAGCCGGGTGCCAGTGGTAACTGATGCACACTGAGCACGCTACCTATCGACCAACTGAGGGTCGCAATGCTGACTGCAACCAGGCCACTGGGTGAGGCGGAAAAGCCATGTCCGCTTGCGAGCAACAGCACGCCCGCCACTCCGATGGAGATCCCAAGCACCTCCACGCGCGACGGCTTGATCCCGAACAACAGGTTCGCCAACACGGTCAGCAGCGGGACGATCGCTATGAACACCACTACCAGGCCTGAGGCCACCGACTGCTCGGCATAGGCCACGCATCCCATGCCGCCGCCCAGCATGAGCGTGCCGATGACCAATGCGTTACGCCACTGCACCAGGGTCGGCATGTTCTGGGAGCGCCACCACGCCCAAGGCAGCAACAGCGAGCCGGCGAGTACGAACCGGGTGCCCATCTGGAAAAATGGGGGAAAGCTCACCAGGGCCAGCTTGATTGCCAGATAGGTGGATCCCCAGATCAGCCAGGTCGCCGCCAGGCAACCGGCAATCAGGGGCGAGATTCGCTCAACGGCTTCGCGGTTCATTGTTCTCTCACTGAAAATTCGATTGGCGCTGGCTGCAACCGTGCAACGGGATGCTTAATATTGAGGCTGCGCGCAGCCTTCCGCACGCGCATACTCGGAAGCTTAAGCATGATCAAAAATAGGTCTCGCGCGCTCGACAGACATTCCCTGGACGGTCTCGGCGTGCTGGGCGCCGTCGTTGGAGCCGGAAGCTTCGTGGGCGCAGGCGAAGCGCTCGGCCTGACGCAATCCGCGGTCAGTCGAGCTATTGCGCGACTCGAGTACCGGGTGGGCGTACGCCTCTTTCGTCGTACTGCCCGCTCCATCTCGCTGACCGACGAAGGATCTCGTTTTTATCAGTCTGTAGCACCTCACATGGCCGCTATTAAGGATGCCACAATCGAGGCGGGAGGTTCCTCAACCACGGTTCGCGGCCGCCTGCGGGTAAACGTCGATGCGGGCATTGGATATTCCGTGCTGGCACCTCGCCTGCAACCGTTTCTCGCACAACATCCTGAACTGTCCTTAGAGATCGCAGTACGCGATCGAATGGGCAATCTGGTCCGAGAGGGCTTTGACGTCAGCGTCCGGTTTGGTCGCCCGGAGCCATCGGCACTGAAGTCCCGCCTGCTGATGCGCACTCGCGTCATCGCATGTGCATCGCCGGAATATCTTGAGCGCTGCGGGGTACCGCGCGTCCCACGCGACATCGAGAAGCATCAATGTATTCTGATGCGAGACTCCTCAACTGGAAGTCATTTCGGTTGGGAGTTCGTACGTGGCAGGAAGGCCGTCGCTGTCAACGCGCGCGGACAGTTAATGGTGAACGAAGTTGGTTCGCTGCTCGCCGCCTGCCTCGGGGGACAGGGAATCGCGCAGATGTTCGAGCTCTACTCGCGCGAGCTTCTGGCCGATGGACGGCTCGTCCAGGTACTACCGGAGTGGGCTGAGGAAACCTATCCTCTGTATGCATACCATCATTCGGCACAACTCATGTCGGCCAAGGTCCGGGCATTCCTCGATTTTGTCGTCGCACTGACGCGCGAGTAGCGTAAGGGTCGCGCGCACCGGACCATCCTTGGTCCGGAGGGTCACGCAGAGACAGAGAACGAGCGATGGGGATTTTAACAATATCTGGCAAGCTCGCCTTAACATGGGACAAGTGTGTGGTGCGTCAACCGTGACTATTCGACTCAACCGCCGTAGTTTTTCGTCGCTGGCACTGTTCTGTGGATTTCTTATGAATGGGCGCGCAGGCGCGACCGCCGACGGCACTGCGGCATTCGACTTCCATCTGGACAGCAACGTCCGCGTCCCGATGCGCGATGGGGTGCACCTTGCCACGGACGTTTACCGCCCCGCACACAACGGCCAACCGGTGCCTGGCCGATTCCCCGTAATCATGGAGCGCACGCCCTACGGGCGTAACGTCACCAGCTTTCGAGACATCACCGCGAATGACCCCGAACCCAAGACTCGAGCCCAGGTTGCCGAGGTCTACGTCCGTCATGGCTATGTGGTCATCTTCCAGGACTGCCGGGGACGTTACGACTCAGAAGGAGAATTCACCAAATATCTGAGCGAAGGCGCGGATGGGTTCGATACCTGTCGCTGGATCGCTGAGCAGAGCTGGAGCAATCGGAAAATCGGGACTATGGGGTTGTCGTATGCGGCGCATACCCAGGTCGCCCTCGCCTGTTTGAATCCTGCAGGGCTTGCCGCGATGTTCGTTGATTGCGGCGGATTCTCCAACGCCTACCAGGGCGGTATCCGTCAGGGGGGCGCTTTCGAGCTCAAGCAAGTCATCTGGGCATACAATCTGGGCCTGGAGAATCCGCAGGTCCAGCGCAATCCACGGTTGCTGGCCGCGTTGCGGGCAGTCGACCTGAAAGCTTGGTTTGCCAGCATGCCCTGGAAGCGCGGCCACACGCCGATCAGCCCGATTCCAGAATACGAAAACTACGTCTACGAGCAGTGGCAACACGGCGAGTTCGACAACTTCTGGAAGCAGGTTGGAATCTACGCAGCAGGGTTCTACTCACAGATGGCTGATGCAGCCATGGTACATCTGTCTGGTTGGTACGACCCATACGCCCGCACAGCGACCGATAACTACGTAGGCCTGGCAAAGAGAAAACGCAGCCCCGTGAAGCTCATCATGGGTCCGTGGACTCATGGAGCAAGGTCAACGTCTCATTCGGGTGACGTGGAATTTGGACCTGCCTCCACATTGGACGCATTGGGTGGTGCCGACATCTTCACACAGAGACTGCGTTGGTATGACCGCCACCTCAAACACATGTCACACGCCGAGCCAGACGATCCGCCCGTCAGATTGTTCGTCATGGGCGGAGGCACCGGGCGCAAGACAGCGCAAGGTCGCCTCGAGCACGGCGGGCAGTGGCGCAGCGAATCTGCTTGGCCGATACCGGACCAACAACTCACATCGTTCTACCTGTCAGCTACTGGACAGTTGTCCACCGACAAGCCCGGCAAACAGTCGTCGTCACTGACATTCGACTTTGATCCGGAGCATCCCGTGCCGACGATAGGCGGAACCGTGACTTCGGGCGAACCCCTGATGCGGGGCGGCGGCTACGACCAACGTGAAGGACCTGCTTTCTACGGCTCGCGGGAACCTTATCTGCCGCTGGCGGCGCGTCCCGATGTGCTGGTTTTCGAGACGCAGCCGCTCACTTCCGATGTCGAGGTGACGGGCAACATTGAAGCCGATTTGTGGATTGCATCGGATGCGCCGGACACCGATTTCACCATCAAGCTGATTGATGTGTATCCGCCGAGCGAGGACTATCCCGAGGGGTTCGCGTTGAATCTGACCGATGGGATTCTCCGCTGCCGCTATCGGGATTCCTGGACCACCCCTGCCCTCATGTCACCGGGCCAGGTATACCGGATCAAGGTCGAGGCCTTTCCGACCTCGAACCTGTTCAAGCAAGGTCATCGCATCCGGTTGGATGTCTCCTCTAGCAACTTTCCGCACTTCGATGTCAACCCGAATACCGGCGCGCCGGAGGGCACGGGGCTCAGCCGGCGCATTGCGCACAACACGTTGTTCATGGACACGGATCGCCCTTCGCATGTCATATTGCCGTTGATTCCAAGGCGTGCCTGAGCCACTCGAACGCCGCGATTGTCACATGGACATCGGCTTCTGAGCTGCATCATCCCATCGCCAGTCGCGATGACCGGGACCGATCTGGACGCCACCGACCCATCTTGGGGTTGGTTTCAGCGATAGAAAGTCCCGCTCGCCGCGCAGAACTGCGCGCCCTGCGTCCGTTATGCTCAGCACGTCCTCCCATTGCTTGCCAGCAGCAGATCTAGTGAGGACGGGATCTGTGAGATTCTGCATGCGTTCCACGACTTCCAGTAGCTTCAGGTCCGTGGCAAAGAACAGCGGATCGCGTTCGTATGTCATCAGACTGAAGAGCCGATTCAGCGAGACGCTGGCTTCCGAAAGAATCTGGAGAATGAGTCGCTCCGTCACGCCCAATCCATCCTTTATGCCGGGCAACTCCTGCAGGAACCGGTGAAGCGCCCTGCCCAGGTCTGGCAGCGCCGGAGTACCGGTGCGCATCATCGCGGCGAGCGGTCGTGGATCATCGAGTACCAAAGCCTCCCACGCATCCTTCCCAAGCACCAACTGCTCCGGCGAAACGCTCCGCCGCCGATCCCACAGAAGCCGGATTGCCTCTGTCGGCAGTTGGCCCAAACCGATGAAGCGGATGGGAACGCCGTCCGCGCGACGGCCCGGAAAATGATTGATCCCAATCAGCTCCAGTGCTGGAGGCGTCTCAATGCTTGCGTACTGCGCGAGGCATCGAACCAGGACCAACTGATCGAAACAATCATGCTCCATCCATAGAACGATGCGCTCGTAGCTCGCGGCGGATGCCGCCAGAGCGCGTTCTTCCTCGTAGCGCCTGGTTAGCGCGTCCTCGTACGAGACATTCATGTGTTTGCCCGCAAGCCCGGCTATGAATCGCGCTTCCCGCTCGAAGTGATCGGGCGCTGAGGTCACCGGACCATGGCAGTACGGGTAGGAGACCTCCAAGAAGTCGCCGCTGAAGCCGGCCTCAACGAGAGTCGATCTGATGTCCGATCCGCAACGCAGATGCAGTGTTTTGCTTCCCGCATCCGGCGGATGACGCTTGTCCTCGATCGCGGTGCGCGCCTGATCCAGTGAATCGATGTGTGATTTGAGCTCGGTCCAGCTCGAGAATTGCAGCTCTCGGGCTAACACGAACTGGGCATCGGCCAGCTTGAGGCTTATCGGATCCCGCTCGAGGCTTCCCGGGCCTAGCGGTTTGTCCCTCGCGTCGCCCATGACTGCCGTGAAGCGCGTCAGGGCTGATGCGTCGCCGGCTTTTGCAGCCTTCAGCAGGTCCTTGGCTTGTTTCTTCTGCTGTTCGAGATTCAACCGAAACGCGGCTCGAATCCGCTCGACAGGGTCGGTCATCGTAGAGTCCCCTTTTCATTTGCCTGCGTCCGCAATCAGACAGAAAAGGGAAATCGATTACCGAATCCCGTGGATCGTGTCGTGGGCGCTGCCCTTTCCGCGGACGTGGATGCTCCGACCGAGCAGGTGGGATTGTGCAAGAAGCGGCGTCTGACGGTCAACGACCGCTGCGATTTTGCGGCGGTTCGCCCGAGGCTCACGACCTAGGTTAAACTGAATCGTTGCACAGTCCCTGGCTATAAGGCACAAGCGAACTTAACGTGCGGCTGATCTTGGCGGTCATCCCGGTGGTGGTAGCACTCAACGCATGTGGCTACGTGCATGATGAGAAAATTAGCGGCCCGTACCATCTCATCGCGATAGATGGGTTTGACGACACCGATGTCTGTTATGAGATCGACGATGGTGATGCTTGCGTAGGGCGTATTCCGGCGAAAGTTTATGCCGTCGGATCGAACGACCGGTACGTCGTTGCCGCACGCCACCCCGATAACGATCCTGCAAGAACTGAGTACTACTATCTCATAAGGGCTCTGGACAAACCGTTGGCCGACCCTTCCGTGTCGGTCCGTGGGCCGTACGACGCAGGAGGTTTCGCCGTTGAAAGCAAGCGACTCGAATTACCTTCGCTGACACGAAAATTGCCGGACTGACACGTGTGCCGCAACAACGATCGGATCGCCTGATGCCACCAATGAGGCACGTAGCCGCGCTCCTGATCGCGCTCGAAGCGCTGTTCCCCGCGGCGCAGGCGGGCACCAGGTGCACCGGCAAAGGAGTGGAAGTTCAGGTGCTCGGTTCGGGAGGCCCGGAGGTCCAGGACAAGCGCGCCAGTAGCAGCTACATAGTGTGGAGAAACGGCAAAGCGCGAGTGCTGGTCGACGCCGGAGGCGGGTCCGCTCTTCGCTTTGGTGAGTCCAGTGCAAAGATGGAGGATCTCGATGTCATCCTCCTGACTCACCTCCATGTCGATCACACAGCCGATCTCCCCGCGCTATTGAAGTCGTCGTATTTCGGCGATCGAAAGCGTCCACTGCCGGTGTTCGGGCCGCCGGGCAACAGCGAGTTCCCCTCCACCCGCGACTTCGTCGCCGACCTGTTCGATCCCGCCCGCGGTGCCTATCGTTACCTGGGCGGGTTCCTCAGCGGCCAGGGCGACGACGGATACCGCTTGCAGGCGCACGACATTCAACTCAGCGCCCATGAGGTTCGCCAAATATTCGCGCAGGATGGCATCACTGTCTCCGCAACCAACGTCCTACACGGGTCAGTTCCCGCCCTGGCGTGGCGAGTCGAGTTGGATAACCGTGTGATTACGATCAGCGGCGACACCAACGGAAACAATGGGAATCTGCAAAAGCTTGCCAGTGGGTCCGGCCTGCTCGTTGCCCACAATGCAATTCCCGAAGGAACGGAAGGGGCGCCTCGCGCGCTCCACATGCCGCCCTCGTTAATCGGGACCATCGCCAAATCGGCGGGCGTTCATCGCCTCGTGCTATCCCATCGGATGCTACGATCGCTAGGACACGAAAAAGAGACGTTGGCCGCCATCGCGCGAAGTTATATCGGGCCGGTAGCCTTCGCAGAAGACCTGGACTGCTTCTGACCGCTGCCTGACAGGGCTACTGAGACTTCAATTGCTTCGCGAGCTCCGGCGCCGCCGCCGGCAAGCCTTGCAGCACCAGATCAGCCATCGCCCTGGCGCCTTTCTCGTTGAAATGGGTGATGTCGCCCTTTCTGCTGGCGAGCGCGGCGCTCGCCTGCGGGCCGAGCTTCTCCGCCAGGTCTTTGCTGGCTGTGTACAGATCGATCAGCCCCACACTCTTTTCCTGGCTGATCTCCTTCATGGCACGCACGTACGGCAGGAGGTTTCCGACCGGCTGATTTTCAGCGATCTTGCCGCGGGCATCGAATGACCTGCGCACCATGGGCGTTACGAGAATCGGCGTCGCGCCCGCGGCGCGCGCGCCGTCGATGTAACGCCGCAGGAAATTCTTGTAGTCGGTCCGCGCATCCGTGGACTCAGGTTTGTCCGCGGCGTGCGAGTCGTTGTGGCCGAACTGAATCAGGACGTAGTCGGGCTTTTGAGCGAGCGCCGTCTGCCAGCGACCTTCCTGGATGAAGGTCTTCGTGCTACGTCCCTCCGCCCCGAGGTTGATTACCTTGACGGTACCTTGTGTGAAACGCTCCTCAATGAACTGCCCCCAGCCACGGCTTGGAAGCGTTCCCGGGTATTCGCAAACCGTCGAGTCACCGATGAGGACGAGGCGCAACGGCATCAAACGAGCTTAGCAAACCGCGAGTTCCCCCGGTATCAAATCAATCGGTTACCATCATGGTATGCCAGTTGAATCTTGGTCCGTCACGAGCATTTGGCGGCGGACGGCCGCCGCGGCGTTACCACACGAATGGGCGTTCAGTACTTTTCTTGCGATAACCGCAATTCGCCTGCTGACAACCAGCGGCGCACGCGAGTGGGCGGCGGTCTTTCTGGGTTGTCTCGCGGCCGCAATCATCCTGATCATCTGGTCCGAGCGCAGCCTTACACCTTGGCGGTGGCGGGTACGGCTTGCGTGCTATTTCATAATCATGGGTGTGGCCTTTTTCGCCATGCGGACCGCGGTACCCCTGTTGGGCATGCCCTCGGCGGACCCTATGCTCCTGCAATGGGACTACCGTTTACTCGGTGAGACACCCGCTGTCGCGTGGGAGTCAGGGCTGTATCCCTGGCTGGAAAACGTCGCGATGGCGGGATATCTGTTTTTCTTCTACTACCTGATGGCCGGACCGGGACACTACTGCATCCGGGACATCCCGACATTCCGTAAGTGCATCATCGGACTGTTCACGATCTATGCCCTGGCGTTCATGGGCTATACCCTTTTTCCGGCCGGCGGACCGCATCTGGCAATGACGTTCCAAACACCATTGCACGGCCCCGGCCTGCTGGACTCAACGCTCAAAGCCGTGAATAGTGGCAGCAATGCCGTAGATGTCTTCCCCAGCATGCATGTGGCGGGGTCGTTATATTTGCTGCTGTTCGATTGGCGACACTGGCGGCGGCGCTTCTGGTGGGCGCTGACACCTTGCATCCTACTTTGGTGGTCCACAATGTATCTACGCTTCCATTATTTTGTTGATGTGCTGGCCGGCGCGGTCATTGCCCTGATTGGTTGGTGGACGGTTCATCAATATGAAGCGCACTCCGAGAGACTCACATGCGACGCCTGACCTCATTGAGCCCTCTTTTCCTGGCTCTCGTTGCCGTCGTAACGGCGCCTGCAGAAGCTCAGCAGCTCGCCAAGTCCCCGCCCATGGGTTGGAACAGTTGGGATGCCTACGGGCTCACAATCGACGAGAAGGAATTCAGGGCCAACGTGACTGTGTTGGCGGGCCTCAAGACCTTCGGCTGGAAGTACGCCATCATCGATGAAGGATGGTACATGGCGGACCCGTTCGTCGAGGGACTGGAGGCTCGCGGATATCAACTGGACGACCACGGGCTGTTGATTCCGGCGGCCAAACGCTTCCCGTCTTCGGAGGGCGGTGCCGGGCTCAAGCCTCTGGCCGACTGGACGCATGCACAGGGACTGCAACTTGGAGTTCACATCGTGCGCGGTATCCCCAAGGAAGCCGTCCGCAAGAACTCGAGCATCGCGGGCACCGAGTTTCATGCAGCCGACGCCGCCGACACTTCAGACACGTGCCCGTGGGACGACGGCAACTATGGCATACGGGACAACGCGGCCGGCCAGGCCTACTACAATTCGATGTTGCAGCTCTATGCCGGCTGGGGCATCGACTTCATCAAAGTCGACTGCATCGCCGACCATCCCTACAGAGCGTCGGAGATCCGGCAGATTGCCGCGGCAATCCGCAACACGGGTCGGCCGATCGTACTGAGTCTTTCGCCCGGCCCCACCAACCTGTCACATGCGGAGGAAGTCGGCCGCTACGCGCAGATGTGGCGCATATCGAATGACATCTGGGACGGTTGGACCTTCACTTACAAGAAGCCGACGGAGGACTTTCCCGCCGGCGTCATCACCGCCTTCGACAACCTGGCCAAATGGGCGTCTCATGCGCGGCCCGGAAATTGGCCCGATGCCGACATGCTCCCGTTCAGCTCGCTGACTCCTCACCCCGGGTGGGGAGAGCCGCGACACTCACGGCTGACTCCGGAGGAGCAACGCACACAGTTCGCACTCTGGGCCATTGCCCGCTCACCGCTCATACTGGGTGCGCAACTGACCTCGTTGGACAAGGACACCCGCTCGCTGATCACCAATCGCGCACTGATTGAAGTGAATCAAACGGCGTCCTCGAGCCATCCGGTCGAAAACCTGCCCCAGGGCTTCGAGCACGTGCGCGTCTGGGTGGCTCAACAGGGTGGTGGGTCGGGAAAGTCGCGAGCCACCGTAGCCATTTTCAATCTTGATGACCAACCGGCGAAACTCGTGGCCACTTGGGCGCAACTGGGTGCAAGCACAGGCGCAGGCCGATACGCCGTGCAGAATCTATTCGACGCAAGCCGAGTGAAAGACTCGCCCGGAATAGACCTGGTGTTGCCGCCCCACGGCAGTGCCGTATTCGGACTGAGGTAGCACGCCAAAAGCCATTAGCCAAAAACCATTAAATATACCGGCCGCCGTTGACGCCTATTGTCTGGCCGGTGACGTAGCCCGCCTCCTCTGAGACCAGCCAGGCGCAAGCGCCTGCGATGTCTGCGGGTTCTCCCTGACGAAGGATTGGACCTGCTGCGATCATCTCGCGTCGATGAGTCTCTGGAATGGATTCCTCGGACATCACGGTATTCATGACAAACCGCGGCGGGATGTTGTTGCAGGTAATTCCCAGCGGTCCCAATTCCCGCGCCAGGGTCTTGGTCAACGCAATGATGGCACCCTTCGAGGCGGAATAATGCGCCATCCGCACCGCGCCGGACTGCGCGCTCGAGGATGAAATGTTGACAATACGGCCCCAGGCGGCGGTCTTCATGTCAGGCAGGACGACCTGGGTGACAATGAACGGGCCCTTGAGGTTGACCTGCATCATTCGGTCCCATTGCTCGTCGGTCAACTCCTCAAAGGGTACGAAGCCGGTGATGCCCGCATTGTTCACCAGGATGGTGACCGGACCGAACGTTTCCCGCAGCTTTGTCACGGCCGCCTTCACCTGCGCGCGGTCGGTGATGTCCGCCTGCAGCGCGATAGCCTTGCCGCCGGCAGCCACGATATCGTTTGCAACCGTCGTTGCACCGTCGATCAACCTATCCAGCACGCCGATCGCAATTCCATCACGGGCCAGGCGACGGCTGATGGCCGCGCCAATTCCCGCAGCGGCCCCTGTCACCAATGCAACTTTGAGTGTCTGTGTCATCGGTCGATCGTAGCGGATGTTTGTCGGGAAATCATCGGGATGTCCCGATTGCGACATTTCGGGCCCATAGCGGTATTTGCGGCGGTTGCTCATGGGATGCGTGAGCGGATAATGGCTCGACCGCGTGTCATCGAGCGCGCGCGGCAGCCAATCTGCGGGGGATCCGATGATGAGCACAGTCCGCGTCGAGCGGGTCAAGTCGCATATCGGCGGCATTGTCCACGTGGCCAAGGAACACCTGCTGGACGACCCGACCATTGTCGCGGTTCGGGAGGCACTGGAGGATCGCGGTGTCCTCGTCTTCCCGCGGATGAATCTGACTGACAAGGAGCAGTTGGCCTTCACTGACAAGCTCGGCAAGCGGGTCAACTACAATCGCAAGGCCCCGGGCAGTGGCGCCGGCGACGAAGCGGATGTCTACGCCATCACCCTCGACAAGCAGATCAACTTCCAGCCGGAATATGTGTTGGGCACTTTTTTCTGGCACATCGACGGCGTGACCATCAACCAACCGCTGCCCAAGGCAACACTCATCACGGCGCGCAAGCTCGCCCCGGCAGGCGGACAGACCGAGTTCGCCAGCACCTACGCTGCCTATGAAAATCTGCCCGAGGCCGAACGCCGTGCGTTGGACGATCTCAAGGTCGTCCACAAGATGGAAGCCGCAATGCGGCCTGTGTTCGAGGAGCTGGCCGAAGAGGACCTGGCGCGCTGGCGCGGCATGTCGGAAGTCATGGTCCATCCGCTTGTATGGCGGCATAAATCCGGCCGGAAATCATTGGTCATTGGAACGCATGCCGACAGTATCGTCGGTCTGCCGATTGCCCATGGTCGTTCGCTGCTGGTACGCCTGCAGGAATGGGCTGCACAGCCCCAGTTCTCGTACCGTCACGAATGGCAGGATGGTGACCTCGTCATCTGGGATAACTGCGGCTGCATGCACCGCGTTGTCCCCTATGATGAGAATTCGGGCCGCAGGATGCACCGTACGACCATTATGGGAGAGGAGCGAGTTGCCTGATGGCTGACAACACCTTCAAGATCCTGCTCTTCATGAAGCGGCGCCCGGGAATGACCTACGAGGCGTTTCGGGACTACTACGAAAACCACCACGCCCCGCTCTGTGCGAAATATGCCTCGGGCGTCAGCCGATATGTGCGGCGCTTTCTCACTCCTCACCCGAACCCGGAAACCGGCGCGATGGAGGAGCTGCCATTCGACGTCATCACGGAGCTGTGGTTCGAGGACGAAGCCGTTTTTCGCGGCACGGTCAAATATCTGGCCACGAGCATCATGCCGGATGAGGTGGTTGAAGATGAGAAAAAGCTGTTTGATCGCGCCAAGTTGAGAATGGCCACCGTAGTCGAGTACGAGTCAGCCCTGACTTAGCAGCGCCAGCCAATCGCGCTCGCGATCGCCATAGACCACAAAAAATGGATTCAGCACCGACTCCTTGGCGTTGTAGTCGAGCGGCTGCCCTGTCAATTGCATGACTACACCGCCGGCCCCCAGTACCACTGCTTGCGCCGCAGCCGTGTCCCACTCGCTGGTGGGCCCTAGACGCGGGTAAACGTCGGCAGCTCCTTCCGCAACCATGCACAGCTTCAGAGAGCTGCCTACAGGTACCAACTCATGGTCACCGACGCGCGCCAGAAACGCATCCAACGAGTCTCCGCGATGCGATTTGCTTCCCACAATTCTGACAGGTGACGACGCCCGAGGCGCAACTCGGATCTGTTGAGGCGCCTGTTGACCGAGTTGGCGCCACGAGCCGAGTTGAGTTGAGCCCCAATACGTCAAGTCTCGCACGGGAACATGCACCACCCCCAGAACCGGGGCATGACCAACTATGAGCGCGATGTTGACTGTAAACTCGCCGTTGCGCGACAGGAATTCCTTGGTGCCATCGAGCGGATCTACGAGCCAATATTGCGACCACTTGGAGCGCTCTGCATAGGGGACTTGTGCGTCCTCTTCGGACAGGACAGGCAGTTTCGGGGTGAGGTGACCCAGCGACTCCACGATCAGGTGATGAGCGCGCAAATCGGCAAGGGTCAAGGGAGACTCATCGGCCTTCAAGGTTTTGGCAATGGTGTCACTGGAATAGACGTCCAATATTTCAGCACCCGCTCGCCGTGCGATGCTCACTACTTGGCCCAAGAGTTCCTGAGTCTCAGCGTTGGTCACGGACATTACCTCTCCATTACCTCTTCATTGCCTGCGCCATCGCCAGCAGCGCAGTACGCCGTGGCATCGCCAGCAGCTTGTCGAAATTGGCCCGGTAGTATTCGCTGCTGAAGAACACGGGGCCATTTCTTATATTGTCCAGCGTGAGGCGTGCCACTTCATCCGCCGGCATGACGTTCCGCAGTGTCCCAGGGTCGATGCCTTGCTTGCCTGCCGCCTCAGACTCCGTGGCGCCAGGACAGAGTGTCAGAACGTCGATTCCTTCCGGCTGAAGCTCTGCCCACAGGCCTTCACCGAGCGCGTTCACCAGGGCCTTGGTAGCCGAATAGGCCGTCGAATACGGGCAGCCGATCAGCGCTTCCACCGAGCTGGTGAAAATCAAACCGCCCTTGCGTCGCCGTCGCAGGCGCGGGATGAATCCATGGGCCAGCTGCATTGGGACGTTGCAGTTGACCATCAGCATGTCGGCCATTGCTTGTGGATCATTGCCGGCGTGCCCGCCTTTCATGCCGAAGCCGGCATTGCTGACTATCAGTCCGACATCAAACGATCGGGTGGCCTCCAGCATCTGCTGCGCCGCCAGGGGCTGTGCAAGGTCTATTTGCAAGGCCGTCGCCTTCACATGACATTCCCTCGTCACCCTTGCAGCCAGTTCCTCCAGCCGGTCCACCCGACGCGCGGCCAACACGACATCGAGACCCTTCGCTGCCAAGACCTCGGCGAATGCCTTCCCGATTCCCGATGACGCCCCGGTAACGAGCGCCACCGGGCCGTATCGGTCTTTGAAATCGTTGTCGCTCACGACCCTCGATCGTACAGAAGACTCAATGTCGAAATTCGGCCAAATCGCATCGCTGGCGGTCCCTGAGCTACCAGAGCTGTGATCGAATGTACCCACGCCAATCGGGGGACTCCATGAGCGACCAGCAAAACAAATCGGGCTTGGCCGTAGTGACGGGCGCCGCAGGGGGCATAGGGTCCGCATCCGCGGCAGCGCTCCATGCCCATGGGTGGCCGCTCCTCCTGTGTGATCTTGACGAAGGGCGGCTAGAGGCAATCGCGCGCCCGCTCAGGGGCGCCGGGCGACAGGTTGAGGTCATGGCCGGTGACCTGGCGGACCCCGCCTTTCCGGGCCGCCTGATCGCCGCCCTGGGCGACCGGCAGATCGGCGCCTTGGTTCACACCGCGGGACTGTCACCAACGATGGGAAATCCTGCGCGCCTCTTTGCAGTGAATTACGACGCGACTGCGCGCCTCATGGAGGCGGCGCGCCCACGCATGGCCGAGGGCGGGTGCGCCGTCCTGATGGCCTCCTCTTCAGCTTACCTGGTGAGCTCGCCTGAGATGGAGGTCGCGTTGAACGAGCTGAAGCCCGGCGATGACTCCAGCTCGTTGCTGAAACTAGCCACCAAGCCTGAGCTCGCCTATCCGCTCTCCAAGCGCGCGGTCATCAAGTTGGTGGCCCGCGAGGCTGCCGCATTTGGGCGGCAAAAGGCGCGCATTGTTTCGATCTCGCCGGGCCTGATCGACACCCCGATGTCGCGTCAAGAGCAAGCTGTCAGTTCTCAAATGAACGCCATGTTGGCCCGGACCCCGCTCGCCCGATTTGGCGCCCCAGAGGAGATCGCCTCGGTTGCGGCGTTCCTGTGCTCGCCAGGCGCATCCTACATAACCGGATGTGATATCCGTGTTGATGGCGGAATGTTAGCCGCGTTGGGACGCTGAGGACGTGCTCAGGTTGGCGTCCACCCGCTGTATTTGGCGTCCACCCGCTGTATTTACAGCGCTTCGACGATTGTGACATTGGCCATGCCACCGCCTTCGCACATCGTCTGCAGCCCGTACTTCTTCTTACGTGCTCGCAAAGTGTGAACCAGTGTTGCCATCAACTTCGTTCCGCTGGCGCCCAGCGGATGTCCCAAGGCAATAGCGCCACCATTGACATTCAACTTCTGCGGGTCGGCGCCGGTGTGTTTGAGCCACGCCAGGGCGACAGGTGCGAATGCTTCGTTCACTTCGAAAAGATCGATGTCCGCGAGCTTCATGCCGGCCCGGTCAAGCGCCTTCATTGTCGCGTACAGAGGCTCTTCGAGCATGATCACGGGGTCGCCGGCAGTGACCGTCATGTTGACAACGCGGGCAATCGGCTTGAATCCGTGTTCCTTCACGGCACGCGCGCTGGCAACGAGAACTGCTGAGCTGCCGTCGCAGACCTGGCTTGCATTGCCGGCGGTAATCACTCCGCCCTTGGCCACCGGTTCGAGCTTGCTGAGCTTCTCCAATGAAGCATCAGCGCGCACTCCCTCATCTCGATCGTGCACCGCTTGCGAGCCGTCGGCGAGCGTCACGGGAACAGGCACGATTTCCCGGGCGAAAGCTTTCGCTTCAATAGCTGCCGCCGCCCTGCGATGACTTTCGAGCGCATACCTGTCGAGGGCTTCGCGATCAAAACCCCATTTGCGGGCAATCGCTTCTGCGCCGTCGAACTGGCTGAACGCTTGAACGCCAAAGCGCGTTTGGACTGAGGGTGGCCACGGCTGGGCGCCCATTGCCGCCGAGCCCATGGGTACGCGGGTCATGCTCTCCACTCCGCCCGCTATGACCAGGTCCTGAACACCTGCTATCACAGCCTGTGCGGCGAAGTGCAGGGCTTGTTGGGAGGATCCACATTGGCGATCGATTGTCACCGCAGGGACTGTTTGCGGCAGGGTCGAAGCCAGTACGCAGTTGCGCCCTACGTGCCAACTTTGCTCTCCCGCCTGCGTCACGCAGCCGTAGATCACATCGTCGATGGCCTTGGGATCAAAATCGGTGCGCGCCGCAATCGCGTTGAGTGCTATTGCACCCAGGTCCACGGCATGCACGTTTGCGAGCCGGCCCTTTCGGCGCCCTCCAGCGACTCGTACTGCGTCAATGATGAATGCTTCAGACATATATATTAGCTTCCGCTATCTAAACTCTGCCCAAAACGGGAATCGCTGCGCCGGTGACCGCACGCGCGGCATCGGATGCAAGAAACAGAATGACATCCGCCAATGCCGCAGGCGCCACCCAACGCGAAAAGTCTGCTTTTGGCATGTCGGCGCGGTTGGCGGGGGTGTCGATGATGCTCGGCAACACCGCATTGACGTTGATGCCTTTGTCCTTCAGCTCCTCGGCCAGAGCTTCGGTCAACTTGATTACGCCGGCTTTCGATGCCGTGTAGGCGCCCATGCCCGCGCCGGCCTTAGCCGCCGCAGCCGCGGCCCCGATGTTGATGATGCGTCCACGGCCGGACGGAAAATGAGGTAGCGCGGCCTTGCTGGCGCACAATGTCGTCCGCAGATTGATGTTGTACAGAAGGTCCCACGTATCCACCTTGCCGTCTGTGAGAGTCTCCCAACGGAAGCCACCGGCAATATTGACCAACGCATCGAGCCCACCCAACCGGGTGGCCACGGTCTCCAGGGCACGCTGCGCCTGCTGAGCATCAGTCAGGTCCACCTCACCCAGATAGAAATGCGGCTCGCCACCCAGTGACTTGACCAGGCCCTTGGTGTCAGGGGCACGGTCGATGAGCGCCAAATGGGCGCCTGAGGCGGCAAATGCCTGTGCGACGGCGGCGCCCAATGCACCTGACGCTCCGGAAATGACAACGCGTTGCTGGCTCATGAGATATACCGTCCGCCATTTACACCTAATGTTTGGCCGGTAATATACCCCGCCTCCTCCGAGGCGAGAAACGCGCATGCAGCCGCAATATCTTCGGGGCGCCCCGGCCGTTTCATGGGTGAGCTGGCGGCGACGCTCGCGACAGTGATGGCGCCCGGCCGATCGGCCGCACGCAGCATCGGAGTGTCAATGAAACCCGGAGGGATATTGTTGACGGTAACCCCCGTGCTGGCGAGCTCGAGGGCCAGCGACTTGCTGAAGGCGATCACGCCGCCCTTCGAGGAGGCGTAATGGGTCATTCGAGCGCTCCCGGACTGGGCGCTCGATGAGGAGATATTGATCACCCTGCCCCAGCCGGCCGCGAGCATGTCAGGCACCACGGCCTGGGTGCAATGAAACACGCCCTTCAGGTTGATTGACATGATCCGATCCCAGGCATCCTCGGTGATCTCCAGGAACGGTGTGAAGCTGGTGATGCCGGCGTTGTTGACCAGGATGTGCACCGGGCCCAACTCGGCGTGGACGCGCTCCAGGCCCGCATTGACCTGAGCGCGACTGGAGACATCGACGTGACAGGCAACGGCCCGTCCACCGCCGGCGATCAGCTCGGCTGCGGCATTCTGGGCTGCCGCATCATCGACATCCCAGATGGCAATCCCCACTCCGTCACGCGCGAGACGCTGACATGTCGCGAGTCCAATCCCTGAGGCCCCGCCAGTGACAATGGCGTTCTTTTTGACCAATGACATCTCTATCACCTCGCTTCACAAATGGCGTAGGATTACATTCATGTCGACACCTGCTGACACTGCGCTGCCCAGTTACAAAGCCATTTCTCTGGCACGCAGGGGTCGCCTGCTGACCATCACGCTCAATCGACCAGACATACTCAACGCGGTCAATCGCGAGATGCACGAGGAGTTGGCGGACGTATTCAACTTCGCGAATCTCGATACTCATTCGGATGTAGTTGTGCTCACCGGTGCCGGCCGCGCTTTTTCCGCGGGCGGAGATCTCGAGCACATCGCCCGGAATGCGGCGAATCCGGAGCTGTTTGATAACGAGGCGCGGCACGCGAAGCGTATTGTCTTTGCAATGCTCGACCTGGATAAGCCCCTCGTCTGCCGCATGAACGGGCACGCAGTGGGACTCGGAGCCACACTGGCCTTGTTATGCGATGTGATCTTTGCTGCACAGAATGCCAAGATTGGTGACCCTCACGTGGCACTCGCACTGGTTGCCGGCGACGGCGGTGCTGCAATCTGGCCCCAGCGCATTGGTTTCGGACGCGCCAAGGAATATCTGCTGACGGGCGAGCTGCTGACCGCACAGAAGGCCGAGGAGATCGGTCTCATCAACCACTGTGTGCCCGCTGCAGAGCTCGACGCTGCCGTCGATGCGTTCTGCGAGCGCCTTTTGAACGGTTCCAGCAACGCGATTCGTTGGACCAAAGTGTTGATCAATCTCGAGCTGAAGCGTGTGGCCACGGCGGTGATGGATGCCGGCATTGCATACGAGGCCCTGTCGGTTCGATCAGCGGAACATCGCGAAGCGGTGCGCGCGCTCATTGAGAAACGCAAGCCGGCAGACGCTTCGAAATGATGTCGTTCGCTTCCCGGATGATGCGTTCAATCAACTCGGCCACTGTCGGTATGTCGTGAATCAGACCCTGCACCTGTCCGGCCCAAACGAGACCGGCGTCCACGTCACCCGTCTCCAGTAATACACGTCCCTGCGCACCGCGAACCAGGTGGGCAACGTCTTCAAACTTCGCATCCGGTCGCTTCAGGATTTCTACAACCTGGTCTGACACGCTGTTCTTGCCAACCCGGGCTGTGTTGCGCAGAGAGCGGAAGATCAGATTCGTACCTCGCTCGTCGTTATCGACCAACAGCTGCTTCACGCGCGGGTGGATCGGAGCTTCGACAGTGGCACAGAAGCGTGTTCCCATGTTGATTCCGTCGGCTCCCAGGGCCAACGCTGCCACGAGTCCGCGACCGTCCCCAAAGCCTCCGGAGGCAATCATCGGGATCTTTACCTTGTCGGCCGCAGCTGGAATCAGAATGAGGCCCGGAATGTCATCCTCTCCCGGATGACCGGCGCATTCGAAGCCATCGATTGAAATGGCATCGACGCCCATGCGCTGCGCAGACAACGCATGACGCACCGCAGTGCACTTGTGGACCACGATGATGCCGTGCTCCTTGAAGTGCGCGACATGCTCTTGCGGGTTGTGACCGGCGGTTTCTACGATTTTGATGCCGCTGGCAATGATTGCCTGCCGATATTCTGCGTAGGGTGGCGGTTTCACCGACGGCAGAATCGTCAGATTCACCGCGAAAGGTCTGGAGGTCATTGAGCGGCAACGCTCGATTTCCTCGGTCAGCGCCTCCGGGGTCGGTTGGGTCAGCGCAGTCAGAATGCCCAGTCCGCCCGCATTGGAGACGGCAGCAGCCAGCTCGGCGCGGCCCACCCACATCATTCCGCCCTGGACGATCGGGTAGTCGATGCCGACCAGGTCGGTGAAACGTGTTCTGAATTTCATTCTAGTGAGGCGTGCATGCGCGCGCGAACGGCGGGCTCGAGCGGATCTACGCCCGCTTCCAACGACACACGCGCGGTGTTGAACACCATGGCCAGCAAATCATAACAACCGACTGCGAATATGATGTCCAGAAGCTGCGCGGTGTCGAAGCGCTCGCACAGTCGTTTCCACGTGGCATCTTGAATACAAGCGTTGGTGTGTAGCTCGTCCACGGCGCGTATCAGGTCGGCATCCGCGGGCTCCCAGCCTGGCGCATCGGGCCCCTGCTGGACCCGATCCAACTCCGCGGCACTCAAGCCGGCCCTTTGACCCAACAGCAGGTGTTGCACAAACTCGTATTCGGAGCGCCGCAGCCAGCCGATGCGCAGAATCAGCAGCTCCCGAATCCGTTTGGATACCGAGCTGGCGGTGGCAATATGGTTGTTGAATGTCAGAAATGCCTTGGCGAGCGCCGGATGGCGCAACATCGTTCCCAGGCCATGCATGCCCTGGGCGCCGCCTGTTTGCCAGCGCGCCAACACGAAGTCGCGGCCGGATGGGAAGGCGCTGAGGGCGTCATATTCTGCGGCGTTCCATTGGGAAGGCAGTACCGGGGAAATTCGTGGCGTAGGCTCGCTCATACTGAAAAGTCTGGCTGTGGGGGGCGGATTTCGTATTGATATCGCACGTCAGAATACACGCCGGTGACGACGTCTGACCCGCCGTCGCCGCCGAGCGGCGTATTTGTCGGGAGCGGTCAAGAGGCTGGGCAAGCACCGTAGTAGCTTGATTCGCTGACCAATTCCCGCCGGGTGCCGGGTGGCTCCCCAAGGAGAGGCTCGTGAAGACCCCACTCACTTTTGGCTATCTCTACGACTTCAGAAATCCGCTGCAGTGGCGCAAACCGTGGGCCGATCTGTATGCCGAGACGCTCGAATTCATCACTTGGAGTGAGAGCATTGGGTTTCAAGGAGCGTGGGTGCCCGAGCATCACGGCGCCGAGGATGGCTATGCACCCTCACCGCTGGTCACGCTAGGTGCCATCGCCGCGCGAACCAAGACAATCAAACTCGGGTCGGCCATTGCGCTGGCACCTCTCTACCACCCTGTGCGGTTTGCAGAAGAGTGTGCAGTCCTCGACATTCTGTCCAACGGCCGGCTGGAAATGGCTGTCGCGGTCGGCTACCGCAGGCGTGAAGCGGAGGCCTATGGCGTCGACTTTACCCAGCGCGGGCGTCGCGTGGATGAGTTCCTCGAAATCGTGCGCCGACTGTGGGCAGGTGAGACGTTCTCTTTCGAAGGCAAGCATTTTGCGCTGAAGAACGCCTCGATCGTTCCGACGCCGATTCGGGGCCAGATACCCCTATACCTCGGCGGATTTTCCGACAAAGCGCTGGAGCGCACTGCGAAATACGGTGACGGTTACTTCGGCAACGAAGACGTGTGTGATCTCTACTTCGACAAACTACGCGCGTGTGGCAAGGACCCGGCGAGTGCGCGAATCCGCATCCAGGGTTTGTTTGTTCTCGTCGCTCACGATCCCGAAAAGGCGCTGCATGAGGTGGCGCCCTACTTTCACTACGTGAACAACGCTTATGGGCAATGGCTGAACGAGGATCGGGTGACCACGGGTATGGGTGATGAGACCCTTTTGCGGCCGATGACGCTGGAGGCGTTCAAGGCGAGCGGCTTGTTGAAGATTCTCACGCCGAGCCAGGCTATTGAGATGTTCGAGGCAATGCGTGCGAGGGCGCCGGTTGAGCATTTCATGATGATGGCGCCGCCTGGAATGCCGCGTGAGAAATTCGCCGAATATGCGCAGGTGTTCGCCAAGGAAGTGATTCCGGCGTTTCGTTGAGGGGCCGCGGCCGCACGCCGCAGCCGTACGTGTCGGCGCGCGGCGGCGACAGGCCACGGCTGGGCGGCCATCGCTTTTGCCTGCCGACCTCCGGTACAGTCGGCTTTCCCCATGCTCACCGACGATCGCAGCTTGAACTCACCCCAGTCGGTCACACGAGTGATCCGTATCCTGGAGGTATTGTGTGCCAGCCCGACACCGGTCAGCCTGGCGCACCTCACCCGCGCTCTCGATGCGCCGAAGAGCAGCATTGCCGCCCTCCTGCGCGGCCTGGCGGAAGCCGAATTCGTCGTGTCATCCGAGGGGGCCTATCGCCTCGGACCCAGCGCCTTTGGCCTCGGCAGCGCTCTGCTGGAAGCTCGCCGGCGATTGCAGTCACAGGATCTCGTCCGCGAAGGCATGCGAAGGTTAGCGAGTCGGTCGGGTGAGACCGTGCTGTTTGCAGTGCGTGATCCGGGCATCGACACCCTGACTTACGTGGATATCATTGAAAGCCGCAATGCAGTCCGCTTCGCCGTTTCGCTCGGCGACCGCCGACCGCTGTACAGCACGTCGGGAGGTCGGGTATTGCTGGCCGCGCTACCCGAAGAGGACGTTCGGCGCTATTTCAGTCGCCTCAAGCCGCAACAGTTGACTGCCAAAACCGAAACCAACAAGCGCCGGCTGGCTGAAGCAGTCACTGCAGCGCGTGCACAGGGTGTGGCGCAAACCGTGGATCAAGCTTCCGACGGTGTAACTGGCACTGCGGCGGCAATTCACGATTCCGCTGGTATCGCTATTGGAGCGCTGATTGTGGCAGCGCCCAGCTCGCGACTTCACGATCGAGGTGAGGAGCTGGTTCGGTTGGTCCGTGAGGAGGCGGCGGCGGTTTCGCGCAGCTTGGGGCATCGGATGCCGGCCGCGTCCTGACCGCGCAGCCAGGCGGCTACTCCGTAGCAGCGCCTCCCACCTCCTCCAACACCTCTTGCGTGTGCGCCCCCAGCTCCGGTGCCGGGCCGGCGACACGGCCCGGAGTCCGCGAAAACCACGTCGGCACGCCCGGAAAGCGCACCGGCCCATGCGGGCTATCCACCGTTTCAAACAATCCCACCGCGTTCAAATGGGGATTGTCGAACAGCTCGGCAGGAGTGCGTAGCGGCGCGGCCGGGATATCCAGCTCGCGGAACAGCGTCAACCATTCCTGCGTCGTGCGCTCCTTGAGCGTACTGGCAATGTGGGCATACACGGTGTCGATTTGCCGCGCGCGCAACTGGAGGGTGGCAAAAGCAGGATTGGTGCCCCACGGCGGCTTCACTGCTTCGACAAACGTATTCCACTGCTTGTCGTTGTATATCAGCGCTGCAATTTGACCGTCGCTCGTGCGGTAGGGCCGTCGATTGGACGACACCGCGCGGGGATAAATTGCCGGGCCCAAAGGCGGTGTAAACATGGCACCGTTGGCATGCTCGACCAACATGAACGCCGCCATTGTTTCGAACATGCTGACCTCAACCTCCTGCCCCTCTCCCGTCCGCTCGCGGTGGAACAGAGCCATCGTCGTAGCGTAGACGGCCGTCATGCCGGCAATTTTGTCAGCCATGATGGTGCCGACGAAATTCGCCTCGCCGGTGATCATCTCCTGAACCTTCGGCAATCCGCATTCCGCCTGGATGGTGTCGTCATAGGCGGTCAGGTCCTTGTCCGGGCCGCGCCGGCCATATCCATAGCAGTTGGTATAAATGATCCGCGGATTCAGAGCGCTGACCTCCGCGTAACTGAACCCCAACTTCGCAATCGCCTTGGCCCGCATGGAGTGGATGAAAACGTCGGCCGAGGCAATGAGGCTGCGCAGTGTTTGACAGTCCGCCTCGGAGCGCAGATCAAGGACGACACTACGCTTGCCGCGGTTGACGTTGACGAACACGCCGCTCATTCCGGGCGCCGGCCCGACCGAGATGTAACGGGTGTTGTCGCCACCGGGTGGCTCGATCTTGACCACGTCGGCGCCCATGTCGGCCAGGATCTGGGTGCAATACGGCCCCATGACCATTGCGGTCAGATCGATTATGCGCAGGCCCGCCAGTGGACCGGCGCCCTTGCCAGGGCTGCCCATGATGTGTCCTCGCCAGATGCCGGATGCCTGGACGCAGGTGCGGATTCTTTCATGATTGGCCGTACAGATTCCAGTCCGTTGGGCTAATATCGGTACGGCCACTGAGGACCTGGATCTTGGACTTCTCACTCACTGCGGACCAGCAGAACATCCGGGAAGCCATCCTGAAGCATTGTTCCCAGTTCCCGGACGAGTACTGGCTGGAACGCGATCGGGATGGCGTCTTTCCGCACGACTTCTACAAGTCGCTGCTGGATGCCGGCTGGCTGGGGATTGCCATGCCGAGCGAATTCGGCGGCTCGGGACTGGGCATCACTGAAGCCGCGGTCATGATGCAGGCCATTGCCGAATCGGGCGCCTGCATGAGCGGCGCCTCCAGTGTCCATATCCCGGTATTCAGCCTGCAGCCCATAGTGCTGTTCGGCACACAACAGCAGAAGGAAAGAATTCTGCCGCCCGTCATGCGCGGAGAGGACAAAGTCTGCTTTGCCGTCACCGAGCCCAATGCCGGACTCAACACGACGGAGCTCAAGACTCGCGCCGAGCGCTGCGACGGCGGGTATCGGGTGAACGGCGAGAAGATCTGGATCTCCACCGCCCAGGTGACCAACAAGATGCTGCTGCTGGCGCGCACCACGCCGCTCGAGCAGGTCAAGCGCAAGACCGAAGGTTTGTCGCTGTTCTACACGAACCTGGATAGATCCCGGATCGATGTGCGGCTGATCCACAAGATGGGCCGGCACGCCGTGGATTCGAACCTGCTGTTCATCCAGGATCTGCTGATCCCGGAGGAGGATCGGATCGGCCCCGAGGGTGAGGGTTTCAAGCTCATTCTGCACGGCCTCAATCCCGAGCGCGTGTTGGTTGCCGCGGAAGCGATCGGCATCGGCCGCGCCGCCATTGCCCGGGCCGCGCGTTACGCGCGCGAGCGGATTGTCTTCAACCGTCCGATCGGCATGAACCAGGGCATTCAACACCCGCTGGCCAAATGCTGGGCCCAGCTCGAAGCCGCCAACCTGATGGTCATGAAGGCCGCGACCCGCTTCGACCAGGGGCTGGAGTGCGGTGTGGAGGCCAATGCGGGCAAATACCTGGCCGGCGAGTTCGCCTTCGAGGCCTGCCATACCGCCATGCTCACTCTGGGCGGCATGGGTTACGCGCAGGAGTATCATGTGGAGCGTTATTTGCGTGAGAGCCTGATCCCGCGGACCGCGCCGGTCAGTCCTCACATGATCCTGAACTACCTGGCGGAGAAGGTTCTGGATCTGCCAAAGTCCTACTGATACGCCAGTACAGCATGAGAGCGAGACGAGAATGAATGCGAGGTCATGGCTGTTCGCACCGGGCGACAGCGAGCGAAAGATGGAAAAGGCCACGGGCAGCGTGGCAGACGCTGTCATCTTAGACCTCGAGGATGCGGTCGCGGATGCCGAGAAGCCCAAGGCCCGCTCCCTGGTTTCCGCCTTCCTGCGCGCGAACGCGCAACATCGAGCGCGGCTGTGGGTCCGCATCAATCCGATCCAGGGCCCTCATGCGCTGGGGGATCTTGCAGCGGTCATGCCCACCGCCCCTGCCGGAATCATGCTTCCGAAGCCCCGGGGTCGCGCAGATGCGGAGCTGTTGGATCATTACCTGACAGCAATGGAGGCAACGGCTGGCATTACCCTCGGCACTACGAAGGTAATGCTCCTCGTGACCGAGACGCCTGAGAGCATGCTTGCTACAGGAAGTTATGCCGGCGTACCTAGAGTAGCCGCCATGTCATGGGGTGCCGAAGACCTGGCAACCGCGCTAGGAGCCATCGACAACCGCAACGAAACCGGCGGCTACGAATTCACCTATCAATTGGCACGCAGTCTTTGCCTGCTCGGTGCGACGATTGCCGGTGTGCCCGCCATTGAAACGATTCACGGCGATTTCAAGGACGAGGCGGGCCTGCGCAAGCGGGCTGCTGACGTACGGCGCGCCGGATATCGCGGCATGCTCGCAATTCACCCGGCGCAGATCGACGTGATCAACGAAGCCTTCACGCCGAGCGCACAGGAACAGGCGGCGGCACAAGAGATTGTCGATCTGTTCGCTGCAAATCCGGGTGCGGGAACCCTTGGCCACAAGGGCGCCATGTTGGATCGGCCACATCTTGACCGCGCCTTGGCCGTGCTGGCGCTCACAGCACGCAAATGACCGTGACGACCGACGCGAGCGCGCTGGATCTAGGCGCTTTTTTGCACCCTGGCGATCGTATCGTCTGGGGTCAAGCATGCGGCGAGCCTACAACTCTGATTGAGGCGCTGATCGCTCAAGCGGACACCATCGGACCGGGTACCCTTGCAGCGTTCGCCGCCACCAGCTTCTCCGGGATCCTGACCGCGGAAGCGGCGACCAAACTCAACCTGTCCAGCATGGGCGCAATCGGTGCATTGCGGACCGTGGCGGCGGCAGGCCGCCTGGGTATCGTGCCCTGCCATGTCAGTCAGGTGGGGCCGATGATCGAGCAGGGCCTGATCGGTTGTGATGTCGCTTTCGTGCAGGTGAGTCCAGCGGATGCTCAGGGAAATCATAGCTTCGGGCTCATCAGTGACTTCGTTCAGGAGGCTGTTGCCAAGGCGCGTGTGGTCATCGCTGAAGTGAATGAGCGCGTGCCCTTTACGCTTGGCGATGCCGTTCTGCCCAGCGCGCGAATCACCTGTGCAGTGCATGTCTCGCGGATACCGGTCGAAGTTCCGGCGGCGCAGATCGGCGAAACCGATCTCGCGATTGCGAAGATTGCCGCCGGATATATCGCGGATAGCGCGGTGCTCCAGGTCGGGATCGGTGCGGTGCCCGACGCGATCCTGCGTCTGCTCAAGGATCGCCGCAATCTGGGGGTCCACTCCGGAATGATCGGTGACGGCCTGGTCGATCTGGTCGAGGCCGGTGTAATCACCAACGCGCTCAAGTCGATTGACCCGGGTGTTTCCATCACGGGCGCGCTGATCGGCACCCGGCGTCTCTATGAGTTCGTCGATCGCAACGCGCGGATCGGCATGCGTCGCTCCTCTTACACGCACAATGAAGCTGTGCTGTCTCGCTTGAAGCAACTCGTCACTATCAACTCCGCGATCGAGGTCGATCTGACCGGCCAGGTCAATGCCGAACAGAGCGGCGCCCAGTATCTGGGCGGCACGGGCGGCCAGGTGGACTATGTGCGTGCCGGCAGCCGCTGCAGCGGCGGTCGCTCCATCATCGCCCTGCCCGCAACAGCCAAAGGCGGCAAAATCAGTCGCATCACATCCGCCCTGTCCGGCCCTGTGACCACCGCGCGCAGTGAGGTTGATGTAATTGTCACTGAATTCGGCGCCGCCGAGCTCAAGGGTCAAACGCTCACCGAACGAGCCCGCCGCCTGGTTGGGATTGCGCACCCCGACTTCCAGGAAGAGCTGGACCGCGCGGCCCACGCTATCCAGCAGAGGGGATTCTAATGACCGACGCGGTGTTGTTTGATGCGCGCAAGGATGGAATCGCAGTCATTACGCTGAACCGTCCCGAAGCGCGCAATGCCCTCGGCAAGGACATACGCGAAGGGCTGTTTGCCGCGTGGGACCGGTTTGAGCGCGATCCCGCATTGCGCGTCGCCATCCTGACCGGTTCGGGTGACAAGGCCTTTTGTGCCGGTGGCGACCTGAAAGAAATGACGGAGCTGCGACTGGCGGTCCCGCCGCGAAACATGTTTCCCGTACCGGGCGACAATATCGAGCTGACCAAACCGACCATTGCGGCCGTCAATGGAGTGGCCTTCGCAGGCGGCTGGATGATCGCGCAGGCCTGCGATCTGTGTGTTGCCAGCACACGCGCACAGTTTGCAATTACGGAAGTCAAAGTGGGCCGCAGCTCGCCCTGGGCAGCGCCTTTGATCCACATGATTCCGCAGCGAATCATGATGGAGATCGTCCTGACGGGAAAACCCATCACCGCACAGCGCGCCTATGAAATCGGACTGGTCAATCGGCTGGCCGAACCCGAAGGTTTGATGGACGCCGCACTTGCGTTGGCGACGGAGATTCTAGAGGGCGCGCCACTGTCGGTTCAGGCGGCGCGGGAGATGGTGATGCTGTCCACAGAGATGGGCCGTTCAGCCGCTCTGCGCGCCGCGCGGCATGTGTCGGAACGTGTCTATCGAAGTGAGGACGCGCAGGAGGGCCCCAAGGCCTTCGCCGAGAAACGACGCCCCAACTGGAAGGGCCTCTAAGGAGCAACATGTCAGTCAGCGCAGAGGAACTGAACGGGATTGTCGATCGCGAGAAAATCCGTGATTGCCTCGCACGCCTGAGCCGGGGACTCGATCGACGGGATGCGGGCTTGGTCAGAGGCTGTTATTGGCCGGAGGCCACCGACGATCATGGTGTTTTCGTCGGCTCGGTCGACGAGTTCGTCAACTGGGTCGTGCCGGGTTTCCCGGCGATGATTCTGACGTTGCATACGCTCGGCCAGAGTCTCATAGACCTGCGAGGCTCTTCGGCGGCCGTCGAAACTCACGTGACAACCTACCACCGCATCGACATGAACGGCGAGGAGCGCGACATTTTCGTCGGCAGCCGCTACCTGGACCGGATGGAGAAGCGCAACCACGAATGGCGCATCGCCCATCGCAAGATGATCTATGACTGGGTTCGGGATCTCGGGCAATCGGTCGACTGGTCGAAGGGCCTGTTGGGGATGCCTTTTGTCAGCGAGCGTTGCGTAGGCTCCGCTCGCGACGACTACAGCGAGACTTTATTCAAGTGAGCCAGGTGGGCTCTTTTCCCGTCTGTTGGTGAGCGGGCGCCGGTAAGACAAATCCTCCTTGTTGCGCGATGGGGCACCGTTGAGGTGCACACCCGGCACATTCTCGAATGGAATAGCCATGGTGGGGATCATGCCCGACCACTCGATGGCGTTGGAACGCATGGCGATCTTCCAAGCCCCGTTGCGGCGCTCAATACGATCGACATAACGTCCCCCGGCTACCCAATTCGTGTCGTCCCGATTGCGCCCGACGAACAGATAGTAGGTTTCGGTATGGGCCACGTCGGCCGCTATATCGCAGTTATGGTTGAGCAGATAGTGGAGAGTGGCAGACTGCCCCTTCTCATGAAGGTCTGACGCCCAGGCGTAGAGCTCCTGGGGACCGCCTACGAATGGGCCTGCATCTATGGTGGCGTCGGCGTGAAATGCTGACAAAAATAGCTCTCGATCGAAGCGATCCATTCCGCGGGCAAAACGTAACTGGCAATCGTATATATCTTCGCGATCACTCACGTTGCATTCCCCCTGGTGGCCATCCCAAAACTGTAGCGGATGTGATCGACATGCCCTGTTGGGACGACAGGAAAAATCACGGGTGCCTCCATGTTGCGAATCGCGGCCATCTCGGCGGCAACCTGCTCGACCGACCAACCCCCGCGATACACCCCCGGCGACTCAGCGAAGACAGCCTGCGCGATGCGACCGGCAATGGATATCAGCATCTCACCGGTGATGGAGCAGGACTCGTGTGCCAGCCAACCCACCACCGGCGCGACCAGCTCCGGCCCCATGGGCGGGTACTTTGAAATGTCCAGCCCTTCCGCCATCCTGGTCACGGCTCCGGGAACGATGACGTTGCACTTCACGCCTTCCGCGGCACCTTCCAGCGCAACGACATTGGATAATCCGATCAGGCCCGCCTTGGACACGCCATAATTGGCCTGATTATGATTCCCATACAAACCACCGATCGACGAGGTCAACACAACACGACCGTAACCTGCTTTGCACATGATCGGGAATGCAGGACGAACGACATGAAATGCGCCGCGTAAGTGCACATCCAGGACGGCGTCGAAGTCTTCCTGCGTCATCTCCTTCAACGACACTCCACGAACGTTTCCGGCGTTGTGGATGAGAATGTCAATCCGGCCGTAACGGTTCAGCGCCGCATCGATGATGGCCTTGCCGCCTTCGGGCGTAGCTACAGAGTCAGTGCAGGCAATCGCCTCACCTCCGGCAGCTTTGATCTCCTGCACTACCTCTTGCGCTGGGCCCGCATCGATTCCCGCGCCCTTCAGGCTGCCGCCGGTGTCATTGACAACAACTTTGGCGCCGCGCGCGCCGAGAAGCAGAGCGTAAGCGCGCCCCAGGCCCCTGCCCCCACCCGTTATTACGGCTACGCGGTTGTCGAATCTGAGCTCTGGCAACGGATACTCCTGCTAAACCGGGACGTAAAGTGGCGAACCGCGCTGCGCGCGCAGGGACGGAGGAACCTTCCCATTGACGTCAGTAACACCGTAGTCGAGTGCGACCTCGGCCGCGATGTAAGTGCCCCCGGACCGCTTCATGATGTGCGGATCTTTGGCGAGCGCCGCAATGACTCGACCGGGAAACTCGATAGACGAGCCTATGCTGGGATTGGTGACTGTCTGTGATGACATTTCCGGGTATTTCTTCAGAGCTCGCTCAGCCCGCTCAGTGAAGGTAAGACCCATCCACAGCGAAATGGACGCCACGTTGTGCGGCTTCAGCTCGATCGCCATGTCGCGGGCCATCCGATCGACGGCCGACTTGCATGTGCCAAACACAACTCCGTAGGTATAAGTAACTCCAACGTACCCGGAGGTGGCAACGATGAGACCGGACTTGTTGGGAACCATTAGGTGTGCTGCGTGCCAGGCGGCGACGTAATTCGAGCGCACACCGACGTCGACCATCTCCCAGTAGGAGAGCGGCTTCTCCCAGAACCCGCCCGCTTCCGTCAATGTATCGGGTAGTGAGAAGGCGTTGTTGACCAGGACGTCCAGACGTCCCTGCTCGCGACTGACTTGCTCAAAGAGGGCCGCGACTTGATCGTCTTTCGCATGGTCGACCTGAACAGCGATACCTTTCCCACCGCGGCGGGTAACTTCCGCGGCGGTTTCGCCAACAGTCCCGGGTAACGGATATGAGCCCGGTGTAACTGTGCGTCCCGTGACATAAACAGTGGCACCTTCGTCCGCAAAAGCGAGGGCAATTCCCTTCCCTATGCCGCGGCTGGCGCCGGTCACTACGACAACCTTTCCTGAGAGTGCGCCGCCCATGGCCGTCACTTGACCTTGCGCGGGGCACCCGTGCCCATGTAGCTGGCCAGGTTGCGATGCAGATTGGCGATGCTGCGCTCCCGGTAGGGGTTGAGCAGCGTACCGCGGAAGCCGCCGGATCTGAGACCCTGCTGCACGGCGGCCATGTTTGCAAAATCCTGCGGCAGCACGCTGCGCCAGCCCGGGCTGTCCTCGGGCGTATATTCCCACTCAGTCTGCGGCTCCCCGCCCTTCGGGTAGAGCTCGTATACCGCGCCCTCAAATATGCATTTGTTGGGGTCGTAGCCGTATGGCCGCGCGCTGTAGCACAGCATGTTGTTGACGGCGTGGCCGATCTGGAAGTTGGGGAATATCTGCCAGGCCGTGCCGCTCTGCCCGACCTTCGCGGGATCGACCGTTGGCCACACTACACCGCGCGCGGCATCATCACGCCGGGCGGAATCGAGCCAATGCCTGAGCACCTTGTCGGCCGGAGTGCCTTCAGGCAACTCATCTACCAGTCGGATCGCCGCATCCACCAGCGTCCGCGTGGTGTTGGTGTTGGCATGTTCCCAGGTGTAGACCTGCATCTCCGCAGTCGACACACGCGGGTCGTTGCCCGAGCCCAGACGCAACTTGGCCTTGTTCTCATCCAACCCCTTGGGCGCGTCGTAGCCGATATTGCTGTGCTTGCCCTGCGCCCGCGCCCAGCCACGGAAGTCACCGAACTTGGTGAACTCCGGATGCGTTCCCGGAACGTGGTAGGTCTCGGCAAACGCCTCCATGGCGACCTTCCAGTTGCAGTCAAAAATGATCCAGCGGCGCCACCGGTAGCGCATGTTCTGCAGCTCGAACGGTTCGAGGATGCCTGCAGCCGGTTCCAAGTACTCGCGTAAAGGTCCGCTGTGCGGATCCAGGTTGATCCAGACCCAACCGCCCCAGGTGTCGACCTTGACCTCGCCCAATCGCGTACGCGGCTCAGTCAGCGCGCCCTTCCAGTCTTCCTCGTTGAGCACATGGGTGCATTCGCCAGCGAGGTTGTACGTCCAGCCGTGGAAACCACACACGAACGCCTTCTTCCGCCCGCACGCTCTTTTGGCACCCTTGGGGGTGTCTACCAACCGACGGCCGCGGTGCGAGCAGACGTTGTAGTAGGCGCGGATCTGATCAGGCGCGGTACGAACGACCACGATCGAGTCATCGAGGATGTCATACGTGAGGTAGCTGCCGACTTCGGGAATTTCCTCGATGCGGCCGACCTGCTGCCACACCTTGCGCCACAGCCGATCACGCTCCGCGCGGACATAGTCCTCGGAAATGTAGGCTTCCGCGCCGAAGGTCACCGGCTCCGACAGCTCTTCAGCCGTCTCCAATACCGATTCCTTGACGATCTCGGCAGTTCCGCTCATGAGGGTCTCCGGGTCTGTAGCCGGCCAGCTACCAGGAAGAACCCATGGTATAGGGCCCCACGAGGCGTTCTTGACAGCTTGCGACAATTAGCCGAGCGGCAGGCGACCGCTCGGCGCTCCCGCCAACCCTCAGCGGGGTGATCCTGGCGAGACCTCGCCGCAGAGTTGATTCGACAGCGTCTGCGCAGCGGCAAGCAGGGTCTCCTGGAGCGCAGGCAGCCCGGCTCGTTTCAGGCCGCCGCCGATGCCAATCGCCACGAGCGCATGGCTCAGCTTGGCCCGCGTTTTCCACACGGGGGCGGCCACCACTGTGACCCCCGATATGTAGTGGCCGGCGTCGACCGCAAACCCTTGGGCCCGAGTCTGGGCAACCTGTGCTTGCCACTCGTTGAACGTCGGCGGCTCGTCCCAGCGAAGCGTTTTGAACCGGGATTCGAGCTCCGCTTCCGAGTGATCACCAAATGCGGCAATGCATCGGCCGGTGGCACTGATCAGCGCCGGAAAACGACTGCCAATCTGGGTGCTGAGCTGAAAGTTGTGTCCTGACTGGGAAACAGCCACAACAATGATGTGCTCGAGTCCGACGATGTGGACTCCCAGCAGGGTGACATCGAACTCCTGCCCGATCCGGTCCAATACGGGCTGGGCGAGATCGTTGAACCGGTTGCGCCGCAGCCAGTGACGGGCGAGCGTGAGAACGCCCGCTTCCAGGGAATAGCGCTTGGTTTCGGGATCGAAGGAGACAAACTCCTCGGCCACCAGGGCCCTGAGCACGTAGAGGCAGGTGCTCGGGACGAGGCCCAACTCCCGGGCAATGGCCTGCATTCCCAGCGGAGTATCGCTCTTGCCCAGCAGGCGCAAAACCGCGGCCGCGCGTGATATCGCGGGCGCTTTGCTCGCTTTCACGGCCTTTGCCAGCTCCCGATCGGGTAATGGGCGACGTTGTCGTTGCTCGGTCATTGCCATGCGGGCGCTCCTTTAAAGCTCGGTCCAATTCATTCAATATATTGAATAGACTTCATTATTTGCAATAGCGGCGTGGCTCTGGCAGATTCGCGCCGATGGCGCAGCTCACAGAATTCACCCGCTATGCAGACGCGCAGGAGCGTGCCGATTCAGCGGCTCTGTGGCAGCTGTTCAACGGCAACCGCGAATATCTCAACATCGCCCACGAGTGCATCACCCGGCACTCGGATGGTTCCGGGCGCACTGCCGTACGCATTGCGCGCGCCGATGGAACTGACGAGTTCCTCAGTTTCGACGCCCTCGCCGCAGGTTCTGCGCGCTTCGCGCATTGGTTGGTGCAGAACGGAATCCAACCCGGCGACCGGATCGCCTTCATGTTGGAACCGTCACTGCCGTTCTACCTGAGCCTGTTCGGCGCCATGATGATGGGCGCGATCAGTGTGCCCCTGTTTACCTTGTTCGGGCTCGATGGCTTGCGCCTGCGTGTGGATGACTGCAAGCCGAAGCTGCTGATCACCAATGCCGAGAAGCAGGACATCGCTCGTCAGGTCGATGGGCTGCGTGTCGTTGTGGCCGATGCCGCGTTGCTTCAGGAGATTGAGGGGTTTGCGGGTAGTTATGGTTCGGCGACGCGTGCCGACGACCTGGCTGTGTTCCAGTACACATCCGGCACTACGCGTGAGCTGCCGGCGGCGGTGAAACATTCGCATCGCACTCTGGTCACGCTGATGTTTGCCGCGCTGTACGGAACTGGAATTCGCCCGGGCGAGCAGTTCTTCTGCCCCTCCTCACCGGCCTGGGGCCACGGACTGTGGCATGGGACGTTGGCACCCCTGGCGCTGGGTGTCACAACCGGCACATTCGCCGGGCGTTTCGATGCGGTGCGCCTGATGAAGGCGCTCCAGGATTACCACATCACCAACATATCGGCGGCAGCCACACACTACCGGATGATGAAGAACTCGGGCAAGGCGCAAGACTTCGCCTTCTCCATTCGCAAGCTGTCCTACACCGGTGAACCGATTGATCCGGCGACGCTGGAGTTCATCGACCAGACCTTCCATGTACCGGCCTGCAGCATGTATGGCACCACCGAGGTGGGCGTGGTGCTGGTCAACTACCCGGGCGCAAATGACTACCTCGTCAAGCCCGGCTCGTTGGGCAAGCCAGTGCCCGGTGTGAAGCTCGAAGTTCAAAAACCGGACGGGAGTGCCGCGCCGCCGGGTGTCGTTGGCGAGCTGATGCTGTGGCGACGGAACAAGTGGGAGACCACCAAGGACCTCGCGAGAATCGACGAGGACGGCTATTTCTATCATGCCGGTCGTGCGGACGACGTCATCATCTCTGCCGGCTGGACCATGAGCGCCGTCGAAATCGAAAACACGCTCCTCAAACACCCCGATGTCCGGGAAGCTGCAGTGATCGGCGTCCCGGATGCGACGCGCGGCCAGGTGGTCAAGGCATTCATTGTCACCAACAGGTCCGCCAACGATGAGCTCATTGAAGAGCTGAAGACCTTCACGCGCGAGCGGCTGAGTCAACACGAGTTTCCGCGCCACATCGAATTTGTGAGTGAGCTTCCCAAGACACCGGCGGGCAAGGTTCACCGCAAGGTATTACGCGAGCGCGAGGCAGCCGCCGCGGCTACCGCGAGCCGCAACTGATTAGGAGAAACGCATGCAAACGCTGGCCACCCCCAAAACCGATCGGTTCCCCAAAATCACTGAAGAGGGTCTCAACGACCTGCGCAAGCGGATTGGCGTGCCAATCACCGATACGGTGGAACCCTGGAACTATGAGGCAACACGTGACGGCATCCGTCACTACGCGCACGGCATTGGCGATGACAACCCTTTGTGGACCGATCCTGCCTACGCCGCCAAGACGCGGTACGGCACCGTCGTCGCCCTGCCCAGCTTTCTATTCTCAACCAGCCGTATCGTTTCGGGCTATTGCGGCGGGCTCCCCGGAATCCATGCCATGTGGGCAGGAGCGGACTGGACCTGGTACAAACACGTTCTGCGCGGCGATACGATTTCCACGCAAGCACACTTGAAGGACCTGATCGAGCACCGGACCCGCTTTGCCGGCCGCAGCTTTCAGCAGATCTACCACGTCGACTTCTTCAATCAAACCGGTGACAAGCTGGCTGAATGCGACTCATGGGTGTTTCGCACCGATCGCGACGAGGCCCGCGAGCGCGGCACCAAGTACACGGACGCCCGCGGCCGGGTCGAGCCATTCAAGGACGAACAACTCGCTGAATTCTACAAACTGTACGAGGCGGAGGAGATTCGAGGCGCAACGCCGCGGTATTGGGATGATGTGCGCGAAGGCGAGGCACTCCCACGGATGATGAAAGGCCCCATGACAGTTACCGGCTTCATCGGCTATGCGCAGGGCTGGGGCGGTCTGTACATTCGCGCCAACAAGCTCGCCTGGGCCTTGCAAGCCAAGCACCCGGGACTGGGCATCAAGAATCGCTTCAACGTGCCCGATTGTCCGGAGCGCGTGCATTGGGACGAGTCGTTCGCGCTTGAAGTGGGTGCGCCGGGTGCCTATGACTACGGTCCAGAACGGTGCTCCTGGCTGACTCATCACGTCACCAACTGGATGGGTGATGACGGCTTTCTGCGCAAGAGCAAGTGTCAGATCCGTCGCCACAATCCTGACGGCGATGTCCTGTTCATCGACGGATTCGTGGGTCGCAAATTCATCGAGGACGGCAAGCACCTTGTTGAGATCAGTCAGACGGCGCAGACACATCGCGGCGAGCAGTCCGCGAATGGCATAGCTATTGTGGAGTTACCGACGCGCTAGCACGTATGCGCGCATTGAGGGGGCCAGGCTGAGCCGACCTTTGCGCATGAAGGGGGTCCTGATGTCAGAGCTCAATTTTGACAATCGCGTTGCCGTGATCACGGGCGCCGGACGGGGCTTGGGTCGCTCCTATGCGTTGCTTCTTGCCTCCAGGGGCGCCAAGGTCGTGGTCAACGATCCGGGCGTCAGCCTGAAAGGCGATCGCGCCGACGAGAATCCCGCGCAAGACGTGGTGCAGCAGATCAAGGCCGCCGGCGGTGAGGCTATCGCTTGCACCGAGTCCGTGGCTACGCCTGAAGGCGGCCAAGCAATCATCGATGCAGCGATGACCCGGTACGGGCGGATTGACATCCTCATTCACAATGCGGGGATTGTTCGCCGCGCAGCTCTGAAGGAGATGACGTACGAGGACTTTGAGTTGGTCCTGGACGTGCATTTGCGCGGAGCGTTTCATGTTGTCCGCCCCGCCTTCCCTCTCATGTGCAAGGCGGGCTACGGTCGCATTGTGTTGACCTCGTCGATCAACGGCCTGTATGGCAACCGCAATGTACTGAATTACAGCGTGGCCAAGGCGGGCATCCTCGGATTGTCCAACGTGGTTGCGCTCGAGGGTGCCGCTGAAGGCATTAAGTGCAACGCCATCCTTCCTGGAGCCGTCACACGCATGGCCGAGGGATTGGATACGAGCGCCTACCCGCCCATGGACCCGGAGTTGGTGGCTCCCGTGGTAGGGTGGCTGGCACATGAGTCCTGCTCAATCACGGGCGAGATGTTGATTTCCATGGCCGGGCGGGCCGCGAGGGCCTATGTCGTCGAATCGCCTGGCGTGTACCGCCCTGCCTGGTCAATCGAGCAGGTAGCCGAGCACATTGAGGCCATCCGCAGTACAGCGGCACCTGTCATGTTCCCGGCGGTTCCTACAGGACAGCTCGACCATATTCGCTATAGTTTCGGGATGGCCACGCGCGGCTCCAAACAGCCATAAGGTTCCCTACAGCACAAGTTTCCCTTGCGGAAGCGACTGAAGCCTGGTGGCTTCCCTGGTCTTCAAAACCAGTGGCCCGCGAACAGCGGGCGGTGGGTTCGATTCCCATCCGCTTCCGCCATTCCCCGCGCTACTTGCGCTACTTGCGCTACTTGCGCTACTTGCGCAGCTTGCGTAGCCGTTCGCTCCAATCGTGCGGCAACTCGATTTTCTTTGCCGTGGGGAAGCCGAGATAGCCGTTGTGGGCGAAAGTGTAGGCATTCGTCCGCAAGGGGTCGCCGGACACCAATACCATGAAGTCGTCAGGCTCAAACACGATCGGTACCATTCGGTTCGGATCATCCGATTCATGGAATGCCTGCGGAAGACGGCCTAGATTCACCTGTTGCTGCAGTGAGCCGATGGGAAAGTCGGCCCACTTGTTGCACACGGCCTCGGCCCGCCATGCGGGCATGCGCGCATGATCGAACAAGTAGCGCTTGACGTCGTCCTTGCTCCAGCCAGCGCGGGCAATCGTCTCTGCCAGGATGGGGCTGAGCACGAGCACCGGGCGTAGTGTGCCGAGCGAGAAACCGCCGACCGTGAAAATGATCTCCCACCCGGTTTGCTTGGCAACGGCATCGGCAATGTAGGGCATCATCTGCTCGGGCGTACTCCCCGTGACCGAAACAATGACACTGCCGCCGGTGTACCGGGAAATCGTGACAGTGTTGTCCCCTGCCGCGAACCCCATGTCAACGCTGTTCGGCGCCCACCCCATTTTCGCGAGCGAGTCTTCGTTCTCGGCAAGAACCACGCGGAACGTGTTGCCGAAGGTGGCCTTATCGGTCTTGTGCAGCAGGAAGCCGGCCATGTTGCGCAGGGCCAGCCGCCAGAAGCGCCCCACCGAGGTGTTGGGCATGAAGCCGTCGCGCAGTACACCCTGCGTGTAGTTGAAATTGAGCTCCTTGATGATCGGCCCGTTGAGAGTAATCAGTGTTTCGGATCCCGGCGTGTTACCACTGTGCTCGACACCGTAGATGGGGTCTACTGCGGCCTGCGCCAGGGCAACGAGAATCGGCATGTACTCCGGGCGACAGCCAGCCATTACACCGTTGACGGCGACCGCCCAGATGGTCGCGGCGCGGCTGGCAGGCAGAAGAATGCCAAGTGATTCGTCGGGATCGCGATCCGTGAAGGCCAGGAACTCTTCGATCTTCGCAAGTGTGGGCGGAACGATCGGCAGTCCGTCGCTCCATTCCCGCTCGTAAAAATACTCGTTGACCTCCTCGAACGTCCCACGGAATACGATCTGTCGAGCTGTCGGCTCGATGGCCAACTCCTGTTCGGCCGGCTGGTTCAGCAGATTGTCCATGACCTGCTGCGCGGTGACGTTATGCACGTTCGCACGCAGCTCCTGCGAGCTTTGCGCACCGGGATGGCCCGGTATCACAGCCACAGGCAGATTGGGCATGCCAAGCCCCACCGATGTCGCTGCGGCCTGCCCCAGGAAGCCCTCGCAGACCAACGACGAAGTGGGAATCCCGGCTCGTTCGCACGCTTCACTGGCCCGCAACACGGCGGGCGTGCAACTACCTCAGCAGGCCATCGACGAGATGGCGGCATCCACTCCCAATTCTTTGAACCGCTGCGGCAACGAAGCCAGCAGCTCTTTTTCATTCACGGCATGGGTGGAGCCAAACTCCCGCCAGCTCACGAATTTGACATCAGGATAGTGGGCACGCAGCTTCTCTTCGAGGGCGGCAAACACTTCGTCGCCCGCAAAGAGATAGTCCCAAAGCTGGGCAATGGTTTTGCCCTTGAGGGTATCGAGTCGCTTGGCCAGGGGGCGCAGCGCTTGCTTGCGCTCGCCGCTGGGCCACACGACTTCGTAATCGCTGCATTTCGTCATTTGTAAACTCCTATACCCACAGTCGAGTCACCGACTCCGCCGCCCCAACGCCCTCGGCCATGGCCTCGACCACATTCCCACCGTAATCAGCGCGAACCGCCCCGATTGCGAACACCCGGGCGTCGGATGTCACAAAACCCGGATTGGTTTTAACGTGCCGGGTACCCGCAAGCAATGATGCAGGAACGAAGTCGGTGTTCGCCGTTGCGCCAATGAACGGGAACAGCCCTGCGCAGGGAATTTCCGAGCTCGTGCCATCCTTCACATTGCGCAGGCGAACTGCGGAAACCCCGTCGGTGCCGAGAATCGCGCTGACCTCGCTGTCCCAAACGAAGCTGACATTCTCCCTCGCGGCGAGCTTTTCGACATACTCGCGCTTCGCCTTGAGCTGGCTGCGGCACACCATCTGCACGCGCCGGCTGGTCTTCGCGAGCACGAGCGCTTCGTGGACCGCGCCATCTCCGCCGCCGACAACGACGACATCCTCACCGCGAAAGAATCCACCATCGCAGGTTGCACACCGCGATACGCCCCGACCGACAAACTCCTCTTCGCCCGGTACACCCAGTTTCCGCGGCGACGCGCCCGAGGCAATGATGATCGCCTCGGGATGATAGGTCCTGCTTTGCTGATCAGTCAGGGTCAGACGCCCATTCAACTCGATGTTCGCGATTGCCGAGTCAACAACCCGGACGCCCACTTTGCGTGCACCCTCCAGGAGATTGATGGCCAGATCCTGGCCTGAGAATGTACCGGGAACCGGCAGCCCGTCGACCTCACCAATAGTCGCGACGAGTCCGCCAAACAGCGGACTGCCCTCGAACAGCGTTACCAGACGGCCCAGACGCGCGGCGTGACGTGCGGCGGACAAACCACCGAGCCCGCCTCCAACGACGGCGACTTCACACAAGTTCTTCAGGGGCCTCACGCGCGGCGACCTCGTTCGGGTGTCCTTTCAGCTCGTATGCGTCGGTCGTCGATGCGACGAGTGAAGTCAATCGTGTCGAGATGGTCCAGCAGAGGCATGCAATAGCGGCGGGATATGCTGAGCGCGGCTCCTATCTCCGTGACCAACAGCCCGGGGAGCCGTTCGAGCAATGGGGCAAGTCGACGCTGGGCCTCTTCAATCGCGTCCTTGTGAAACAGCATCTCCCGGCCTTTGGCACGGTCGACGGCGCGCACGACCACACCCTCGTGCAACAAACGGTCGATGGCGCGCTTTGATTGCGCATCCGTCACGACGGCGTTGGGGTTTGGAGGAGTGAGTCCCCCTCGGCGCAGAGTTTCGGCAATCAAAAATGCGAGCTCCGCCTCTTTGCGGGCGGCGCGAACCTTGTCTTCATCTGACCGCCGCGGGAGAGTCAGGCGACCTGCGCGGCGCCTATCCATGTCCGTTTGCCACACGACCCCACCCGTGCGTGTGACCACGACCGGCAGTGTGCGAAGTAGCTCACCGACTTGCGAGGTTGATAACGCAGAGAGCTGCGACAGGTGCCGCAAGGTAGTCCCATCAGGCCCTGCCCTCTGCACCTCTGCAGCAAACAGCGCTGCGGGAGGTAGCGCTTGCAGTTCTCCGAGACGCTTCAAAGTCTTGATGCAGTTGCGTCGCAGGCGTTGCGCGCCGGACTCCAGAACTTTTCCGCCAGCCAGGGTCAGTGGCGGGGAAGCGAGTCGGAGCACCACATGCTCCTTCGCTGGAAGAGCCACCGGCTCCAGGCAGTGCAATTGCGCGAAGCCGATCTGGCCAGCCTCGAGGACGTCCCGATCCAACAAACGCAGTCGAGCATCGACTTCAGCGGTACCCAGCATTGCGCGTAGCGTCATTCCGTTCTTCAACGGCGGCGCACCGTCGACCGCCCGAATGGAAAGGGTAAGCCAGTCAGACAGAACCAGGGTGTCGGGTGCAGCCAGTGCCATGCCCCGCGTCAGCTCTGCAACTTCGATGTCACGAAGATTCACAGCGACGCGCTGTCCGGGATCGGCAGTCTCCACGCGCGCCCCATGGACCTGAACCGCTCGGACACGAACCTTCCGACCCAGCGGCAACAATTCCAGGGTGTCACCAGTTTTGATGGGCGCCCCTCGCAAGGTACCGGTCACTACTGGCCCGTGGCCGGCGACACTGAACGCACGGTCGATCGGCAGGAACACCAAGCCACCGGCAGCACGTGGACGCTGGTCCGCAGCCACAGTCTCCAACGCCCCCCGCAGATCCTCGATTCCCGTTTGCTGCAGCGCCGAGGTCATGATGGGCGGTAATGGATCGAGGCCTGACTGGACCAGCAATCGAACCGATTCATCCGCGACCCGTTCAGCCTGTTCGGGCGCGACCAGATCCGTCTTGCTGATTGCGACCACGGCCCGGCGCAAGCCCAGCAGGCTCGCGATATCGACGTGCTCAACCGTTTGCGGCTTGACCCCTTCGTTGGCTGCAACAACCAACAGCACCGCATCAAGCCCCGTCGCCCCCGATATCATATTGCGCACAAAACGCTCGTGGCCAGGCATGTCGATCAGATCTACGTCCGCGTTCGAACTTGACTTCAAATGCGCGAAACCCAGCGCGATGGAAATACCGCGCTGCTTCTCCTCAGCCAGTCGGTCAGTGTCGGCGCCGGTCAGCGCCCGGACCAGCGCGGACTTGCCGTGATCGACGTGCCCGATCACGCCTAATACGGCCATGCTCAGGCCTCGGTCGCAGCGACCCACCTGGGGACCCGGTTGTCAGGTCCGACGGGGGAGTCATATTCTTCGACAATGCAGACTGGGTTGCTGTTCGTGGCGAAGAGCTTTCTCTCATCCTCCATGCGCGCCGCCAGGTGCTCTGGATTTCCCAACCCTCGCATGGCCGCTTCGAAGTCCTCCCGCGTGTTCCACCAGATTTCCATGATGCAGTCGTAACCCGGATGGATCACCTCGCCCGTGAGAGGGTTCTTTTCCGGTGTCAGGTAGCGCCGCACATAACGCTGCGCATTCGGTAGCGCGGGTTTGGCGCCAATCCGCTTGGACAACTGCGAGTGTTGGTTCTCGTAGTAGTCCATGAACTCCTGCATCGTCAGGTCCGGGCGGCGCTTCAGGAAGACAACCTGCTTGATCATGTCTATGCCTCACGCCGGGCGGATCGCCAGAACGCTACCTTCCGCATCGCCCGACACGTAGAGTGTCCCGTCCAGTCCCGCGGTAATTCCAGCGAACGGGCCCATCGGGCCGGACATCGTCCCAATCGGGCCCAGAAACTTGGGAGTGACTCCCGGCGGGGCACCGACCGGCAAGCCGGAGGCGATGGTGCGACGAACCCCGCTCGTCAAATCGTATTCAATCAACTCCTTGGCGCCCGCATCGACCACATAGAGCAGCCCGTTGCGTACCAGGATGCCTTGAGGCTTCAGCAAGCCTTCCAACACGGTTTCGGCAAGGCCGGCGGACAGCTTCGCCACGCGACCGCCGGCGGACTCCGCGACAAAGCACGCGTTGTCGGGGCCGACCGCCACACCCGAAGGCTGACGCAGGCCCGTGGCAAGCTTTTCAACATTACCTGATTGGACCGACAGCACCCGACCCGTGCCCTGCTCCGCGAAAACCACAGCACCCCCAGGCGCAATCGCCACGCCGTAGAGCTGATCGAAGCCACTGGCCAACACTTTGCTCTCATGCTTCGCGGGCCAATAGCGCGCAACATCACCATTGGCGGTCGTGATAATGAACTCGCCCGGCCCCGCCGCAGCCACGCCGCGCGAATATCCCGGATAGCCGGGATCAAACAGAAAGCCGGCCCGCTCACGCTCCTGCCCGGGACGGATCGTGTAGGAAAAAGGGCCGTCGGCCACAAACAGCAGGCCGTCCGCATCCATCGCCAGACCGAGCGGCCAGCTCAGTCCATCCGGCACGAGGTCCTTGGTCTGACCGCCCGCCAGAATCTCGGTGATGTAGCCCGAGATATTCGAGACAAACAGTCGGTTGCCGACAAAGGTGCTGTTGTCCAGACCCGCACTCAAGTTGGCCAACACGCTACGCTCGCCGTTGCGTGGATCGATGCGTAGCACCTGGCCGCTATGAACCTGGGTTGAGATGATGAACCCTTGACGGTCAAACTTCACGGAATCAGGCACACCCAGGTCCGCGGCCACCTTTTCCGGCGCGCCGCCCTCGAGGCTGATACGCCAAATCTCGTTGGTGCCCATGACCGGAAAGTACAGCTTGCCGTCCGGGCCTACTTCCATCGCGTTGGGCATGGGCACATTGTCCAGAATCACCCGCGGAGCACCGCCATTGAGGTCGAGCTCCATGAGGCGCCCGCCCACCCGGCACTCGCCGGCAATCAGCCGCCCCTGATGGAAGGTAATGGGATTAGCACAAGGCATATCGCCGTAAACAACTCGGGTCTTGCCATTCGGTGCGCGCGCACTGACCCGTCCTTCCGTGATTTCAGTGGCATACAGGGTGCCCTGCGGATCGAAGACCAGGTCGTCCGGTGCGACGATGTCGCTGCCCATGGGGCTGATAGCTTCCATCGCGCCGGTGTTGACATCGATGGCACTGATCTGGCTGCCGCTCACCTGGGCCACGTAAATACGCCCATCAGGCCCAGTGCGCAGGCCATTGGCGCCGAACAGACGGCTCGGCTGCGTGAGCCGCTTCAAACTCCACCCAGAAGTGACGTTCAGCGGTGTTGCAGCCGTGTATCGGCTGTTTTGCGGGGGCATCCTACTGGTCTCCCGGTTAAGAATCAGCAGTGAAAATGTCGATGGGCTCGCGCACGGCCAGCATTACCAGCGGTATCTCGCGATTGGTGGATGCCTGGTAGCTCTTGTAGGGCGGAAATACGCCCACCATGAAATCCCACACTTTGGCGCGCTCCGCACCCTCAGGCTCCCGCCAGGTGGCGCTGAATGCCTGGGTGGCGATCTGGAACGCCAGTTCCTTGCTGTCGCGAATGTTGAGATACCAGGCAGGATGGTGATCGGCACCGCCCTTGGAGGCGACGATCACCACTTCTCCGCCCAGATCGCCGTAAATCAGAGGATTGATCCGCGTCTTGCCGCTCTTGCGGCCGAGGAGCCGAAGCAACAACGTGGTGGTCAGCTTGTGTCCGCCGATATCGCTGACGTCAACGATATGGCCTTCTGCGCCGCCGGATCGCAGATACATGCCCAGATGATCGTCTTTCCAGCTGCGGCGCGCCTTTGCAATGTCTGCGCTACTAGCATTGCTCATGGAACACTCCTACCGTCAGACTCAACGTTTGATAGCGGCGCGGAACGTCTCGTCCTTGAGGAACAGCGAGGTGTTGTCTGCGCCCAGATGGGTCCATTTCAGGTTGAGGCCCCCATCAACGAGGATGGTCTGGCCGGTTATATAGCTCGACAGGTCCGAGAGGAAAAACAGGATGGCGCCCGCCTGCTCATCGGCGTGGGCGCGCCGTCCCATGGCAATGGCCTGGCGGTCGCGTTCCTCATTATCGTCGATGTAGGCGCTGGCTCCAGGTGTCAAAGTTGTCCCGGGAGCGATGGCGTTGACGCGGATGTTGTCGAGCGCAAGCTCAACCGCCAACGTGCGGGTCACGGCGACAATGGTTGCCTTCGCGGCGCCGTAGGCAAGGTGGAACGGCGCGGAGTTCATGCCGCTGATGGATGACACCGAGACAATCGAGCCCGGCAGTTTCCTCTCACGCAAGTGCGAGGCGACGGCCTGGCTGAGGAAGAACATGGTCTCCAGGTTCTGATTGAACAGTGCCCGCCAGTCGGCACGAGTGACGCGAGTCGCACGCATCCACGTAGTGCCGGCCGCGCCGCCTGCAACATTGGCCAGGCCATACAGGGTGCCTTTGGTTCGGCCGACCTGTTCCAGGGTTGCAGCAACGCCTTCATCGGTCGACACGTCGGCCACCACCGGCACGATCGGCAGCCCCTTGGCTACCAGGGGCGCGATGTTCTTGTTGATTTTCTCCTGCGAGCGGCTCACCGCAATCACGGTGGCCCCGACTTCGGCCAGCATGCGCGTGGCGCTCGTTCCTATGCCGCCGCCAGCGGCGCCGGACACAATGATGATGCGACCTTCAAGATTCAGGAGCTTGGATTCCATGATTCGTCTGCTCCTTTAGAGGGCGACGTTGATGATCTTGGCCTGGGTGTAGGCCGCCATGGCTTCCTGGCCATTCTCCCCACCCAACCCCGACTGCTTGGCACCGCGGAACGGCACGTCGAAGGGCACTTCCAGGAACTTGTTGACCCAGACGGTGCCGGACTCAATCTGGGTCGCCACCTCGAATCCGCGCTCGACATCCGAAGTCCACACCGAGCCCGCCAATCCCAGCTCGCTGCTGTTCGTTCGGGCAATGGCATCCGCCAGGTCGTCATATTTCAACACGGGAAGCACGGGTCCGAATTGCTCCTCACGTACCAGGCGGGCCGTATCGGGAATGTCTTTCACAATGGTGGGAGAGACGAAGTAACCGCCCTCCTGGGAGACCTCACCGCCGGCAATGACCTTGCCTTGCGCACGGGCATCCTCAATGAAACTCTTGACCTTCTCGAACTGCATCTTATTCTGGATCGGTCCCACGGTGACGCCCTGCTTCAAACCATCGCCCACAACCGCTGCTTTCGCGAGCTTGACCAGCTCATCGCACAGCGACTCGTACAGGCTCGAATGCACGTAGACCCGCTTGGTGGCCGTGCAGATCTGGCCCGCGTTGGTCATCGCCGAAGCGAAGATCTTCGGCGCCACCTTCCTGACGTCGGCATCGTCGAGAACAATGGCCGCATCGTTACCACCCAGCTCCAAGGTGAGCCGCTTCAATCCGGCGGCAACAGTTGCCATCACCTTCTTGCCGGTAGCACTCGACCCCGTCAGCGAAACCTTTGCAACATCCGGATGTCCGGTCAGAGCCGGCCCCAGATCGTTATTGACCACAATGATATTCAACACACCCGGCGGCAGAATCCTGCTCGCCAGCTCACCGAACTTGAGTGTGGTGAGCGGCGTGCTCGGCGCCGGCTTCACAACGAAGGTGTTGCCGGTAACCAGGCCCGGCCCGATCTTCATCACCATGAGCAGCAGCGGAAAATTCCACGGCACTATGGCGGCCACCACGCCCAGCGGCTTGCGCAGCTCGACGATTCTCTCGCTTTCGGTCTCGCGCAACACCTTGGTATCCGGGCGCATCGTCGCGAACGCGCGCAACCCCCAAACAGCACCGGTGATTTCGGCCGAGGCCTCGGCCAGGGGCTTGCCCTGCTCCTGAGTCAGCAGACGCGCGAATTCGGCCGCCCGCGAGTCCAGCGCCTCCGCCAGGGCATTCAACTTGGCTTCACGTTCCTGGAAACTGAGTGCCGACCAGCCGGGAAAGGCTTTCTTCGCCGCGGCCACGGCCTGGTTGAGTTGGCCTTCATCCGCCCTGGGAGCGGTCGCAAACATCTTCCCGGTAGCCGGATTGATCACCTCGAGGTTGGACGCCCCCGCCGTGAGCTGACCGTCGATCAGCAGCTTGAAGGTGTTCACTGAGTTCCTTCGGCGTACCAGGTCCTGAATTCGGAGTAGTTCGGCATTTCCTCCGAATTCACCTTGGGGTCGATTGCCACGTGGATGACGGCGGTCTTGCCGCTGGCGTACGCACGTTTGATGGCCGGCCCGATGTCTTCCGCACGCTCGACGTACTCACCGTGACAACCGAATCCCTCACCGATCTTGTCGAACCGGACATCCTTGCTCCAATGCACACCCGTCTCAGCCGATCCCTGCCCGAAAGTGCGCTTGTAGACACCGACCTCCAAACCCCACTGATGGTCAACGCCCACGACACAAACCAACGGCAGCTTCAGGCGTGCGGCCGTTTCCAGTTCCGATACGTGGAACAGGAAGGCGGAATCACTGGTCAGCAACATTCCTGGCCGCTTGCCGCCATCGGCAACCATTGCTCCGACTGCGTACGGCAACCCGGTTCCCAGGTGACCGAAGTTCTGGTTCCAGATCACGTCGTAGGGTTTCGCTTGGGAGTAAGTCCACTGGAAGATGACGGTGGCCCCGCCATCGCGAATCATGATGCCTTCCTTCGGGAAGGCCTTGGTCGCCTCCACGACGAAACGCGCGGTATGGACAGGCGTACCCGTAGACGGAGCCGATGCCGCCAAGTCCGCCAACTGGGCCGCGTCGCTCTTGATCCAATTGGCAAGCTCCGGTGTTGCAGACCGGGGAGAGTCTTTCAGCGCCTCCACGAGCTGCGGCACGATCGCGCGCAAATCTCCGACCAACGGTGCATCGATAGGCCGGTTCACGCCAATCGCTGTTGGGTCGAGTTGCACATAGATCCATTTGCGGTTGGCATCGTTTGCCGACCAGTGTCGGCCCCTGCCGTAGTGCACAGGCTCGCCCAGTTCGGTGCCGATGGCGATGCACAGGTCAGACTTCACAACCGCATCCACCGCTGCTTGCGAGAAGCCGTACGGAAAGGTGCGATCCTCGAGGCCCCTGATGAATGAAGTGCCACCGGATGTTTGAATGACCGGGCAGTTCAAGAGCTTGGCGAGCGCCTTGACCGACTCCCCTGCGCGTGCGCAGTGGGCACCGTGTCCAACCAGAAGAATCGGCTGCTTGGCAGCCTTGACCAGCTGCACGGCCTTTTCGATCATCTGCGCGCTCGCGCCCTGATTGACGAGGCGGTAGGCCTCGGGCGGCAACGGCGCCGGCACATCGAGCTCTTCCTGGATTACATGCGAAGGATATTCAATGTAGGCAGGTCCCGGTGTGCCCGTCTGGGTGACTCGCAACGCCTCGCGTATGATTTCATCGGTCTGGCTCGCATATTCGATGCTCGCGCAGTACTTCACCGAAGGCTCGACGAGATTGGACTGCTTGACGAACTGAATGCGGCCGCGACGCACCCGCTGTTCCGTAATCCGGGCCCGCTGGCCGCCTAGAAAAATGACCGGAGAGTTTTCTACTTTGGCACACATCATGGCGCCGGCAAGGTTGGCGACGCCCGGTCCGAGTGTGCCGATACACAGGCCCGGCCGACCTGTCATGCGCGCCGCTGCTTCCGCCATGAAACCGGCGGACTCCTCATGGTGGGGCGCAACCACCTGCCAGCCCCGCTTGGCCGCGGTTATGAACATGTGCACGAAGTTGGGGTCGGGAATGCCGAACAGGGTGTTGATCCCTTCGGCTTCGAAGAGTTGCAGGATGCGTTCGTAGACTTTGACTGCCATGATGGGGAATCTCAGCTTTGATTTGATGGCGGCCGCGCGCGGGCCGTGTTATCCGAGTCGTCGCGGCGCGCCGGTGCCCATGTACCGGGCCAGGTTGCGGTGAAAGTTGGTGACCTTCCGCTCCTGGTGCGGGTTGGGCAGAGTGCCGCGGAAACCACGCGAGCGCATGCCCTTCTGGACCGCGGCCATGTTGGAGAAGTCCTGCGCGAGCACCATGCCCCAGAGTTGCGCGGTCGGGTCCGCGTACTTCCATTCGGTCTGCGGCTCCTGCCCCGCCGGATAGCGCTCGATCGCGAAGGATTCGAAGATGCACTTATTGGGGTCGTCGCCGTAGGGCCGGGCGCGGTAGCACAGGGCAAAAGTGATGCCCTGCAGGATCGACATGTTGGGAAAGACGCTCCACGCGAGCCCAGCTTGCGCCATCTGCTCCGGGGTGATCGTCGGCCAGGTGACGCCGCGCGCCGCGTCGTCGGCCCGCGCCGAGGCGAGCCAATGTTTGATCACCGCCGCCGGTTCAGTTCCTTCCGGAAGCTCATTGACCAGACGCTTGGCGGCGTTGACCAGGGTCTCCGTGGTGCTGGCATTGTTGACGGTCGTGTAGATTTCATTTTGCAGCTCGTACGTCGAGAGGCGCGCATCAGCGCCCTTGCCGGCTCGCGTGATTGAGCTGCTTTCCTTCATTTTGAGGCTGGGATCGCGCTCATCGAAACCACTGACACCGTGTAGTCCGTACGCCTTGCTGTAGGCGTAGAACTGGCCGTATTTCAACAACTGCGTGTGCGTTCCGGCGACATGGTATGGCTCCATGAACGCTTCGATGGCGGTCTTCCAGTTGCAATCGAAGATCACCCACTGGCGCCACTTGTAGCGCATCTTCTGCATCTCGAAGGGATCGAGGAAGCCGGCAGCGGGCTCGAGGTATTCGCGCAGAGACACGCAGTGAGGGTCCATGTTGATGAAGACCCAGCCACCCCAGGTATCGACGCGGACTTCGCCCAGGTGCGTGCGCTCATCTGTCAGCGCGCCCTGCCAATCCGACTCATCGAGCTTGAAGGTGCACTTGCCATTCAGGTCATAGCTCCAGCCATGGAACCCGCAGACAAACTGCTTCTTGTGGCCACAGGCGCTATGAGCCCCCTCGCCGGGAGTTACGAGCTGGCGGCCTCGATGGGAACAAACATTGTGGTAGGCCTTGATGGTATCGGGCGCCGTGCGCACCACCAGGATGGAGTCATCGAGAATGTCATAGGTAAAGAAGTCACCGACATTGGGGATTTCCTCCACGCGGCCGGCATGCTGCCACACCTTCGACCACAGCTTGTCGCGCTCCGCCTGGGCATACTCCCTGGAAACATAGGCTTCCACCCCGAAGGTCACTGCCTCCGACATATCCTCCTTGACGGCGTCGGCAGGTCGAATCAATTCGGCGGTTTTGCTCATGAAATCCTCCTACGCCTCGTCAGCTTAAATGACGCCCCCCGGGCAATTGATCAATAAATCAACCGGCTTCATTCGAGGACGAGGCCCTCGAGGGCGCCCCGGGTCCGCCACTCCCGCAGCAACTGCTGGAAGGCATCCCAGCCAGCCCCGTAGCTGCGGAACAGCGCCCACTTGGGCTTGTCTTCACCCTCATTGTTGAAATAGCTCGGCGGACACTGCCGCTGGAAGTCGGACAGATCGATTTCCAGCTCCTCGAAGCGCCGCACGTAGTCGTCCTGTGCCTGCTGGCTGGGCTCCACGGCCGAGACCCCGCGCTTCAGTGCCTCGCTGATGATGTAAGCGATGTGATGGCCCTGCTGGCCGAACTGCTCGGTCACCGAGGCGTTCAGACCGCCCTGGATGTAGCCGATGTAGAACTGATTCGGGAACCCGTGTGTCATGGTGCCGTGGAGTGTCTTGGGTCCGTCGGCCCAGTGATCGTAGATCGACCGGCCGCCTCGACCGCTCACCACGTCAATTCCCCAGCGGCGGTTCAGATCGCTGGTTACTTCGAAGCCGCTGGCAAAGATCATGCAGTCAGCTTGGTGTTCCTTGCCGTTGGCCACGAAACCGTGTGTGGTCAGGCGCTCGACGCCGCGAGTATCCGAAACATCAACCAGCTCTACATTGGGCCGATTGAACGTCGGGTAGAACTCATCGCTGGACAACGGCCGCTTGCACAGGAAGCGGTAGTACGGCTTCAGCGCCTCGGCGGTCCGCTCGTCCCGGATGGCTCGGCTGACACGTTGTCGTAGCCGCTCCATCACCCGGTAGTCGACTGCTTCCCGTCGCGCCATGAATTGCAGCGGCGTAAGTTGGGGCCAGCCCTCGGCGGCGAACTCGGCCGCGAGGGTGCGGTTGATTTCGGTCCAGATGTCGCAGATCAGGTCCGGCTCACCGGGTTGCAGAAACTCCATGGCCGCACGTTGGAAATTGGCCTGCCGCTCCTTCTGCCAGCCCGGCTTCAGGGCCTTCACCCAGTCGGTATTGGTAGGCGGGTTGGGCCGCTCATCGACACTCGAGGGTGTGCGCTGAACGACGTAGAGGTGCTTGGCATATTTTGCGAGGTGTGGAACAGCCTGGATGGCGGTCGCTCCCGTGCCGACAATCGCCACGCGCTTCTGCGCCAACTTGTCCAGGACCGGATTGCTGTGACTGCCACCCGTATAGCCATAGTCCCAGCGAGCGGTGTGGAAAATCTTGCCCGCGAACTGGTCGATGCCGGGAGTGCCCGGCAGTTTCGGCATGTTGAGGACGCCGCAGGCCAGGACCACAAAGCGCGCACGAATGTCGTCGCCCCGGTTGGTGCCAACGCGCCAGCGCTTGAGGCTTTCATCCCAGCGCAGCGTGTTGATCAGCGTATGGAACAATGCCTTGTCGGCAAATCCGAAGCGCTTCGCAATGGACTTGGCGTACCCGTAGATCTCGCTGCCATCGGCGAACTTTTTCGAGGGCATGAAGCCCATCTCTTCCAGCAGCGGTAGATAACAATACGACTCGTTGTCGCACTGAATCCCCGGATAGCGGTTCCAGTACCACACGCCGCCGAAGTCACCCGCCGTGTCAACATTGCGGAAGTTGGTGACGCCCGCCTGGGTCAGGTGATAGGCGGCCATGATGCCGCCCCAACCGGCGCCCAGCACAATGACGTCGATATCCTCCGAGATCGGATCGCGGGGAACCAGCGGCATGTGCGGGTCGGCCTCGAAGCTGCCCGCAGGACCACCCGTCGGCCGCACGTACTGGGTCTGGCCGTCGCGGCGCATGCGCTTGTCACGCTCCTGCCGGTACTTCTCCCGCAGTGCGGGGATGTCGATGTCGTCGGGGGTGAGGGTCGGTGAGCACTTCATATTGGTCATTATTTAGTTGATCAACGCTGGTGTCTAGTCGTGCGAGCCGAACGGCCGTGCCGTGACCCGTAGCCAGACCTGCCGGCCGGGGTCCGCAAAACAGCTCGCCGGATCAATGCCCGCCGGCCCCCGGGTCGTCCCTCCGCGGGGTGTTGCGAAAATGGCGCCGCCCTGCAAGGGGGAAGCCACACAATTGCCCGACGTCAACTTGTCGTTGAGGTCCTTGCCGATGACGGCAACCTCCCAGAGGTCGCGGGGGCCGTGCAATGTGACGCCCAGATCGATCTTGACGAAGGCGCTCTGGAAGTTGTCCTCACCGGGACGATCGACCGCCAGATAAGTGGCGTAGCGCGAGGACAACTCATTGCTGTTGCTGAACACCAACTTGTAGTCGCCGCCCAGTGTCCACTGGTAATCGAAGCCCAGGGTGCCTTGCCACAAGGGAGCCCGGATCAGCGGTGTGCCGGACAGATCCTGCGCGGTATAGGTTCCGGTGGTCGGATTGAAACTCTGGTTGCAGCCTTCCGCAATCAATTGGCCACCCCAGCAAGGCGCGTTGTTGAATTTCAGGTAGCGCGCGTGATTCCAGTTCAAGGCCGCGTTCAGACCCAGTCCCTCGACAGAGGCGGGACGATAGGCAGCCTCGAGATCCAGGCCGTAGGTCCGCGCCGTCGCGGCATTCACGGTCTGGATGATGGGCACACCGTTCTGCGGGGGTGAGATCACGCCCACCTGCAGGCCGGAGTAGTTGTAGAAATACCCGGCCACATTCAGCGCGAGCTGCCGCTCGAGCAACCGGCTCTTCAAGCCCAGCTCTCCGCCCTGCACTTTTTCGTCGCCGAAAGAATTGTCCACGCCGGTGACGGCGGGAGTGGCAATACTGAAGGAGCCTGACTTGTAGCCTTGCTTCAAGGCGGCGAACAACGTCACGTCATCCGTCGGCTTGTAGTTCAGAGTGACTTCCGGCGATACCCGTTTGGAATGCAGCTCCGGTGTCGGCACGATCGTCGGCGCACCGGCGAGCAGGTTGTATGGACTCTCAACCCGCTTCTCATCCGTCCACCGCAGGCCAGCGGCCAACTCCACCCGCTCCACGATGTTCCACCTGCCCTCACCAAACACCGAATAGGTCTTGATATCCACGGGTGTGGTGCCATCCGCCAGCGTCGGCGGAAACAGGAACGCACCATTTCCCAGTACCGTCACGTGGTCGGACAGACTGCCGTCCTCGTAAAGGGCGCCCAAGGTGAAATTCAACGGCCCCGAGAATTCGCTGTTGGCTCGCACTTCCTCGGTCAGCTCGCGGCGCTTGAACCGATTGTTGACTCCGATGAAGGGACCGGAAAATGTCGACTGGCTCGCATTGACCAGGCTCTCGGAGTGCAACCGGTAATAAGCGGTTGTAGAGCTGAGGGTCACGTGCGGGACGGCGCGGTAGGTCAGTTCCAGCGTTCCGTACCCCTGGTACGTCTCCAGGAACGGTACGCCGTCATTCAACGCGCCACGGAAGGCGGCCGGATCGAGATCGACCGTTCGCTGGATCCGGTCGAACTTGCAATCTTCGCCCCCGCCGAGGAATGGCGGAAATCCGGGGACTGGAGCCGTACCGCTCGGCGCCGAAACGCACTGTAGAGTCTCCGCATTGATCGCATGGTCATAGACGAGGTTGACCTTCAAACGCGCGGTGAAATCGCTGGTCGGATCCCACAACGCCGTGCCGCGCACGACATAGTTCTTTGAATCGGGGACATGTTTGGAGCTAGGTGTCAAAGCGCCAGTGCCAGGCAACGCCGTAGCGACGTTGTCGAAATAACCTTGTGCCTGCGAGTACATGCCGGCCAGGCGCAATTTGAGAGTGTCATTGACCGGGCCGGAGATGATGAACTCCCCGCGCGGGTTGACCGCTTCAAACTCGTAGGCCGCACGTCCGATCACTTCGAACCGGTCGGTTGGATCGGCGGTGCGCAATGAAATCACGCCCCCCGGACTGCTCTTGCCATAGAACAGCGCCTGCGGTCCCTTGAGTACTTCGATCTGGGCCAGGTCGAACATGCCGCTGGTGAAAGCCAGGCCGTTGCCAAGTGACAGGCCGTCGATGTTGAGAGACACGGACTGATCGACACCCGGATCCTGTGAGGCCGTTCCAACGCCGCGGATGGAAACGAGTGTGCCGATCGACAGCAGTGAATGGCCGAGGTTCAGGCCCGGCACGAGCTTCGGGAGATCCGTCAGGTCGGTGACCTGGAGTCTTTCCAGGCGCTCCTGCGACAGGACCTGTTCGATGACGGGCACATTGAGAATCGATTCCACGCGCTTGCGTGCGGTGACGGTGACTTCCTCGAGTCCCGAAGAATCACCTGCATCAGCGACCTGGATGGTGCCTTTCGACTGAGCGTGAGCGACGCCAGCAAGGCTCAGTGTGGCCAGTGCAATGGCAGTGGCCAATGCCTTGCGACCCCGGAACGAGAGATAGAATGACACGTAGTCCCCCCTCTAACGCGTGGATTGACAAGGAAATGTCGCACGCGCAAAACAGGGGTAGACCCTAAGAAGTGACGCCCCGGAAGGTCTTGATGACGGGCGACAGAATCCCCCGGTCGGACGACAACGCCCTGTCAGCGGACGGGGGACGGATCAGTGGGGTGTCCGGCGCCGCCTCAGCGGGCGGTCCACTTCGATGTTAGTGCAAAATCCGACAGGTACTTCGTGGAGCTCCAGCCCCCATCAACGACTATGGTCTGCCCGTTGATATAGCTGCCACCGGGGGAGCACAGGAAAGCCACTGTGCTGGCGATGTCGTCCACCGTGCACATGCGGTCGTGCGGCGTCATCTCCACATTCATTCTGCGAAACTTTTCATCCTGCAGCCGCTCCTCGGTCATAGGAGTACGCACGACTCCAGGGGCAACCGCATTGCAGCGTATACCCGAGGCGCCGTACTGACAGGCTATGTGACTCGTCAGTCCGGTCAGCCCGCCCTTCGCCGCCGAGTACGCTCCACCTCGAAGGCCGCCAACCACGGCGTAGGTAGAGGTGATGTTGATAATGGCCGACCCGGGTTTCATGTGTGGCAACACATCACGTGACAGGCGAAACGGCGCACGCAGCATCAGGCCGAGAAAATAGTCGAGTGATTCGTCGTCGGTCTCATGGAGAGGTTTCGGACGTCCAACACCTGCATTGTTGATCAGGAAATCCACATGGCCCCAGCGGGAGACAGCCAACTCGGTGATGCGTTTCGGCGCGTCGTCCAATGTGAGATCAATAGCCAACGTCGCCACGCGCGCCGGATCACCGATCGCCTTTTCGAGCTCTGCCAGCTTCTGCTCGTCGCGGCCGGTAGCGAGAATCGCCATGCCCATTTCAGCGAGCTTGACGGCGCAGCCGAAACCGATGCCACCGCTCGCTCCTGTAACAATTGCAACCTGCATATCACCAACCTGCCTGAGTGTTTGCGATCCGCTCACTGGCCGCTTCCAGCCCGCCCGCCAGGGCGATCTGCAAACGGGCCCGCTTCAGGACCAGGTGAGGGTCCGCCTCGTCGCTGAAACCGATGCCACCGTGAATCTGGATGTTCAGTCCGCAGTTGTCCAGAGCCGCCGAACCCGCCACCAACAACGCGCATTCGACCTGCAGAGCGGCATCAGGCCGGTCCTCGTCGAGGGCGACCGCTGCAAAACCGGTTTGATCTCGCGCACACCGCGCTGCGATGGCCATGTTGGCGCAGTGATGTTTCACCGCCTGAAAGCTGCCAATGGGACGACCAAACTGCGAACGTATCCCCGCATAGGCAACGCCCATGTCCAGCGCAGCCTGCGACATACCCGCCAGAGCGGCCGCATCGATCAATCGCAGCCGAAGTATCTTGGGTGCTTCGAGGCGCGCAAGCGGCTCCCCCAACCCGGATGTCTCGCGGAGGCTGGCGAGCCACAGCCGATCATCAACGAGTTGCGACGGCCGAGAGCCCAACTCATACAACGTCGCACCCTCACCCTCACGCAAGAGCATGAGATCGGCCAGTGTGTCTTCTAGAATGATGATTCGGTCGTCGCGCCGGTACCCTGCGGCCACTCGCTTCCCAGCGAGCGCTCTGCCGCTGTGCGTCGCACCGATTGTTGCCAGGACCGAGGGAGCCGCGAGGTGTCGGCCCAGTGACATCACGATGAGCGCCTCCTCGGCGGCACCCAGCCCACTGCCGCCCTGCTCTTCGCCGGCACAAATGCCGAACACCCCGATCTCATCGAGTCCGGACCACGTCGCGGAGTCTTCCGAATTCGAGGTATGCAGGCGAGACAGCGGTAACAGAGTCGCCAGCGACTCTTCAATGGTGCTTGCCAGAGCCAACTGCTCAGCGTTGGGATGGTAGCGGGTCTCAGCCTCCACGGATGTGCCTCGCCATGACGTGAGTGAAGCTATCACCCGGCAGACTAGCAGGTCTTGATCGTCGAGGACGCCATCTTGGCGCCACGCGACACCCTGTTTCGCGGCTGGCGCCGCTTCCCGAGTTCTGCGACTCTTGGCATTCTTGCTACACCGGAACACGGGATTTTCCAGTCAATTGAATACGGATCGAAAGCTGATTGCAGGGCGAGCCTGGGACCGCGAGCGTGCCGCGAGCGCCTATGCGCGTGGCCTGTGGACCGACACCACATTGGCCGACACCCTGCGCACAGCCGCGGAACAAACGCCAGCGCGCGTACTGCTCGTCGACGGAGATCGGCGGATTGACTGTCAGATGCTGCTTACACAGGCAACTGCTCTGGCGGGGGCAATGCTGGTGCGTGCTCCGACGGGTAGCGTTGTTTCATTCATGCTGCCCAACTGGCATGAAGCGGCCGTCATCTATCTGGCCGCAACGTTTGCGGGGATGGTGGTAAATCCGATTCTCCCTTCACTGCGCGAGCGCGAGTTGCAGTTCATTCTGAACGACGCGGACAGCCGGCTGATCTTCGTACCCTCCGCCTTACGTCAAACAGACTATGTGGCGATGATGAATCGTGTCTCTTCGCAACTGACATCGCCGCCGGAGGTGGTTGTTGTTCGCGGTGATCCGGGCCGCCACACACCCTACGAATCCCTGCTGCAGCACCCTGGTGCGGCCGAGTTTCCAACACCGGATCCCGATTCGCCCCGGATGGTGCTCTACACTTCGGGAACGACGGGACGTGCGAAGGGCGTCCTGCACAGCCACAACTCAATTCACGCTCTGATCTGTCAGATCCGCGATCACTGGCTCGTTGAGCGGGGCGACAAATTCCTCGTCCCCTCGCCCATCGGTCACATCGGAGGCTCCATCTATGCGTTCGAATGCCCGCTCCTGCTGGGCACGACCGCCATACTCATGGAGCGCTGGAATGCAGATGACGCCATCAAATTGGTCGTTACAGAAAGTTGCACTCACATGGCCGGTGCCACGCCGTTTCTGGAGCAGATGTTGGCGGCGGCGCAACGGGCGGGGACCCGCCTGCCGAGCCTGAAGTTGTTTGTTTGTGGCGGGGCGTCTGTTCCACCCTCCTTGATTCGCACAGCGGCGGCATACTTCGAGCGCGCTGTTGTCACACGTGTCTACGGGTCTACAGAAGTGCCCATCACCACGGTTGGAGTCACGCAGCGCAATGACGTTGAGCATGCGGCGGACACCGATGGACGCGCCGGCCTCGCCGAAATCAAGTTGGTCGACCACAATGCCGCGCCTGCGGGCGAAGGCGAAATCTGCGCCCGCGGGCCGCAGATGCTGCTGGGCTATCTGCATCCCGACGACAACACCGAGGCGTTCGATGCGGAGGGCTATTTCAAAACCGGGGATCTGGCCGCCTGGATCGACCGTCAATACCTGGTGGTGACCGGCCGGGCCAAGGACATCATCATTCGCAACGGGGAGAACATCTCGCCCAAGGAAATCGAGGACATTCTGATCGGCCATCCCGACATCGCGGAAATTGCCATTGTGGGACTACCCGATCCACGCACCGGGGAGCGCGCATGCGCCGTCATCGTGCCCAGGAGTCGACCCGGTCCGGACGTCGCCGGGCTGCGCACCTTCC
>Ga0307509_10000225_pt1 | contig 90913 bp, 87 predicted proteins | sample 10_EM_MG_FD_202245 | JGI IMG/M metagenome (GOLD analysis project Ga0307509, IMG submission 202245) | Populus trichocarpa ectomycorrhiza microbial communities from riparian zone in the Pacific Northwest, United States - 10_EM | ecosystem: Host-associated > Plants > Roots > Unclassified | place...
GTGACCCGGGTCCACCCGGCCCTCTACACTCTGTTCAACGCGCTCCCGCCGCTGCGCACGCACGTGCTCGCGTGGATCGCCAAGTCTTGATGACCATGAACGACCAACTTCCCTTCCTGCCCTTCGCACTGCCCGAGATCGGCGACGACGAGATCGCCGAGGTCGTCGACACGCTGAAGTCGGGCTGGGTCACGACCGGGCCCAAGGCCAAGCGCTTCGAGGACGACTTCACGGCCTTCCTCGGCGATCCGACACTGCATTCGATGGCGGTGAACTCCGCCACCGCCGGCCTGCACCTCGCGCTCGAAGCGCTCGGCATAGCCCCCGGCGACGAGGTCATCACGACGACCCACACCTTCACGGCCACCGCCGAGGTCGTGCGTTACCTCGGCGCCGACGTGGTGCTGGTCGACATCGATCCGGCGACGCTGTGCATAGACCCGGCCGCCGTCGAGACCGCGATCACGCCGCGCACCAAGGCCATCGTGCCGGTGCACTACGCGGGCCTCTCCGCCGACATGCCCGCGCTGCTCGCGATCGCGAAGAAGCACGGCCTCAAGGTCGTCGAAGACGCCGCGCACGCGCTGCCGACGACCTGCGGCGGCGCGCTGGTCGGCACGCTGCAATCCGACGTGACCGTGTTCAGCTTCTACGCGAACAAGACCATCACCACCGGCGAAGGCGGCATGGTCGTCACGCGCGACCCCGAGCTCGCAAAGCGCATCAAGGTGATGCGATTGCACGGCATGAGCAAGGACGCGTTCGACCGCTTCACGGCCAAGGTGCCGAGCTGGTACTACGAGATCGTCGCGCCGGGTTTCAAGTACAACCTGACCGACATCGCGGCGGCGATGGGCATCCACCAGCTGAAGCGCTTGAAAGGCTTTCAAGCACGTCGTGAAGAACTCGCGGCGCAGTTCGATGCGGCGTTCGAAGGCCTGCCGGTGATCACACCGCCGCGCGCGTTGCCGGGTGACCGGCATGCCTGGCATCTGTATGTGCTGCGCCTGGCCGACGGCGCGACGATAGGCCGCGATGCGTTGATCGAGCAGCTGTTCGCGGCGGGCATCGGCTGCAGCGTGCACTACATCCCGCTGCACCTGCAGCCCTACTGGCGCGATCGCTACGCGCTGCGGCCCGAGCAGTTCCCGCACAGTCAGCGCGCCTACGAGCGCATGCTGAGCCTGCCGTTGTACACGCGCATGACGGACGACGACGTCGCTCGGGTCGTGACGGCTGTGCGCAGCGCGCTGGGCTGACGCGACGGCATGGCCAAGCGCTGGTTCGACATCGTGCTCGCGAGCCTGGGTCTGCTGCTGCTGAGCCCGCTGTTGCTGGCCATCGCGGTGTGGATCAAGCTGGACTCGACCGGACCGGTGCTGTTCCGCCAGGAGCGCGTCGGGCGCTTCGGCGTGCCGTTCCGCATCCGCAAGTTCCGCACGATGCGGGTGGATGCGCCGGCGCTCGGACCGCAGCTCACGGTCGGTGCCGACCCGCGCATCACACGCGCCGGGCGTGTTCTGCGTGCGGCCAAGCTCGACGAGCTGCCGCAGCTGATCGACGTGCTCGCGGGCACGATGAGCCTGGTCGGCCCGCGCCCCGAGGTGCCGCGCTATGTGGCGATGTACCCGCCCGCGCTGCGCGACAAGGTGCTGTCGGTGCGGCCCGGCATCACCGACCCGGCCTCCATCGAATACCGCGACGAGAGCACGCTGCTGGCGCGTGCGGCCGACCCGGAACGCGTCTACGTCGAGCAGGTCCTGCCGGCCAAGCTGCAGTTTGCCGCGCAGTATGTGGACCGGATGTCGTTGCGCACTGACGTGCACGTGATCGTCGCGACCTTGCGCGCGCTGTGGGTGCGATGATCAGCCCGTTGTCGTTCTGGCACCGGCTGGACCGCGCGCTGGCGCGCGTGCGCGTGCACCGCCGGCCGCTGTCGCTGCTGATCGACGGGCTGGTGGTCGCGCTGTGCTGGAACGCGACCTACCTGTTCCGCCTCGGCTTTGAGCGCTGGCTGCACGCGCGCCCGAGCTACGACGGCTGGGTGCTGCTCGGCGTCGTGGCCGTCTATCTTGGCGTGTTCATGCTCGCCGGCATCCCGCGCGGCATGTGGCGTTTCTCGGGCTTCGGCGAGGTCAAGCGATTGACGTTGGCCTGCCTGGCCAGTGGCTTGTTGTGCGCGGTCGTCGTGCTCATGGCGCAGCTAACCCAGGTGCCGCGCGCGGTGCTCGCGCTGCACCCGCTGATCTCGCTGATCGGGCTGTGCATGGTGCGTGTGGCCTACCGCATGCTGTACGAGCACGCGCGCTCGCGCATCACCGGCAACGACACCGAGGTGCGGCGCGCCATCGTGATGGGCGCCGGCGAGGCGGCCAAGCGCCTGCTCGCCACCATCCACCAGCAGGGCTGGATCGTGCTGGGCCTGCTCGACGACGACCCGGCCAAGCGCGGCGCGCGCATCGGGGGCGTGCCGGTGCTGGGCACGCTGGCCGATGTGGCCAAGCTGGACCTGCGCGTCGAAGCGACGCACATCATCGTCGCGCTGCCCGGCGCCACCGCGGCGCAGCGGCGCAAGGCGATCGAGCTCGCGGCGGCCGCCGAACTGCCGGTGCTGACCGTGCCCTCGGTCAGCGAACTGCAGGACGACAGTGCCCGCATCGAGCGCGTGCGCAGCATCGAACCCGAGGATTTGCTGGGCCGCGAGCCGGTGCAGCTCGACGAGGCTGGCATCGCCGAGTTGATCTCGGGCAAGACCGTGCTGGTGACCGGAGCCGGCGGGTCCATCGGCTCCGAGCTGTGCCGCCAGATCGCGCGCTACGGCCCGGCGCGCATCGTGCTCTACGAGCTGAGCGAGTTTGCGCTGTACCAGATCGAGCAGCAGCTTGGCGAGCTGCACCCGCGCCTGCCGCTGGTGCGGCTGATGGGCGACGTGAAGAACCTCGCGCACCTGCGCGCGACCTTTGCGGCGCAGCGGCCACAGCTGATCTTCCACGCCGCGGCGTTCAAGCATGTGCCGCTGATGGAAGACGAGAACGCCTGGGCTGCGCTGCAGAACAACACGCTGGGCACCTGGAACGCGGCCACCGCGGCGGCCGAGTGCGGGGCCGAGCGCTTTGTGCTGATCTCGACCGACAAGGCCGTGAATCCGACCAACGTGATGGGCGCGAGCAAGCGCGCGGCCGAGATGGTGCTGTCGCACATGGCCACGCTCGGCCATGCCACGCGTTTTGCGGCGGTAAGGTTTGGCAACGTGCTGGGCTCGAGCGGCAGCGTGATTCCGAAGTTCAAAGAGCAGATCGCCAAAGGCGGGCCGGTGACGGTGACGCACCCGGACATCACGCGCTACTTCATGACCATCCCCGAGGCGGCGCGGCTGGTGCTGCAGGCCGCGGCCTTGGCAGAGAGCGGGCAGGTCTACGTGCTCGACATGGGCGAGGCGGTGCGGATCGTCGATCTGGCGCGCGACTTGATCCGGCTGTCAGGGCATCGCACCGACGAGATCGTCATCTCCTACACGGGGTTGCGCCCAGGTGAGAAGCTCTTTGAGGAACTGCTCGCGGATGCCGATCAGACGCTCCCGTCAGGTCATCCAAGGTTGCGCATCGCCCGCCTGCAGGCGCAAGACGACACGACATGGTTCGACGGGCTGTCCGAATGGCTGCGATTTGCGGGAAGCGACACGGAGCCCGCTGCCGTGAGGCGGCGACTCAAGGAGTTCGTGCTCGAGTACCGGTCGACCGAATAGCTGACAGGACCCTGGTTGCTACTCGATGCGGCGAAAGATCAGCCATCTCGGTGTCTTGAACCGAACGATGCGCGCATACAACCAGACGTAGGACACGATGAACAGCAGGAGGAAGCACGACAGAATCGCGGTGCTGTTCCACCAGAGCAGGCTGGGGATCACAGAAGACAGGCACAGCAGCCAGAGATAAGGAGAGGTCATCGAATTGCGGCGCGTCAATCGGCGCTGCTCTCGGCCCTCGGCCAGCGTCCAGCGAATCAGGCGGCGGTGGATCAAGGTGTGCAGATGAATGCCGTCCGGAGCCGCCGTTGCCACACCCCGGACCACCTTGCGGCGGTACATCGTGAAGATGGTTTCGAAGATCGGATAGGCGCACAGCAACAGCGGGAAGATAGGCGAGACGCCCACGTTTCTGTGGATCAGCAGGATGCTGAGTTCGCCCAGCAAGAAACCCAGCAGATACGCGCCGCCGTCGCCCAGGAAGATCAGGCCCGCAGGGAAATTCCAGACGAAGAAGCCCAGCACCGCGCCCGCGGTGATCAGCGCTGCCGTGAAGATGAAGGTGTCGCCCACCTGAAACGCGACGTAGCCGAGTGCCAGGATCATCATCAGCACGCACATCGATGCGAGGCCATTGAACCCGTCGATGATGTTGACGGCGTTGGCGACGCCGGTGATCACGAAGACGGTCAGAAGTATGGAGAACGGCGCCCACCGGATCAGTTGGTCGACCCCTGGAATGTCGGTTCGGGCGAGCGCCGCACCGAGCAGCCAGATCGCCAGCCCGGCGGAAACGGCCGTGGCCAGGAGCCGCCGGCGTGGCGAGACATTCTTGGTGAGGTCTTCGGTGATGCCCGCAGCAAAGGTGGGGAGGCTGCAGCCGAGCAACAGCCAAAGAGAGGCGGCAGCGGGCGACTCACCGATCTGGGCGATGACCACCCCTGCGACGATGGCGACCATCACGCCCAGGCCACCGATGCGTGGAACCGGGCGGGAGTGAAACTTCTGCGGGCCCGTGAGATCGTGATCAGCCGAAAGATGTCCGTGACGCATCGACGACCGCATGATGAACAGGGTGGCGAGCAGGCCGACAACGAAGCAGCTGGCGAAATAGGTCATCGAGAGAATTTCAGAGAGGGCTGCATGCGTAGCGCGTTTTTTCGCACAACATGTTTAATGGCACTTTGTAACGCCGTTCAAAATTTGGAAACCGTCATTGTCGCGCGTCGAGGCCATTCAGCTGGGCTGAGGCAACAGCACAACTACGCTGATCTCAGCCGAGGGTATGACCGGCCGTACCCTGCTCGGAAGCTGCGGGAACGACCGGGGTATCCGAAGAAGCAGGTTGGTGTCGCATTTTTTCGGGTACGGGGCTTACTGATCAGAAATCGAATGAGAGCCTACCCGTATGCTCAGGCCGAAGCGCTCTCCAGCATCCACTTGAGCGTGTCTCGCAGTGGCCGCGAATGCCAGTCGGGTACGTGTGCGAGCAACCTGGCCGGGGAACCACGCAGATTCTTAACTTCGTTGGTGCGCACGAAGGCTGGATTAACGTGCACGTCGACGACGCGTCCAGAGAGTTCAGAGACGAGGCGAAGTACTTCTCGCAGGCTGTAGCTTTTGCCTGAACAGATGTTAAACGCGCCTCGCGGGGAAGCTTCCAATAGGTGGTGGTAAGCAGCCACAACATCCCGAACGTCGGAAAAATCTCGGCTTATGTCCAGATTCCCAAGTTCCAGATGCGGTGCTCTGCGCACGAACGCATCGACTATCTTCGGGATTAGGAATTGCTTCGACTGGCCAGCGCCGGTGTAGTTGAAGGGCCGAACGACGGTGATGGGTAGCCTGTTGACCCACAGCGCAGCCATCTGCTCCATGGCGACCTTACTGACGGCGTAGTCATTGGCGGGCTGCGGCGGCTGGTCCTCCGTGATCGGGTCGACGGGGGCGTTACCGTAAATGTTGGCGCTGCTCGCGATCAACACTGTTCCAAGTCCACCCGAAACACTGCGCACGTCCGCCAGTGCTCGCAGCAGGTTGTTGGTGCCGACGATGTTGGTTTTGTAGATGGCCTCGACGTCGTTGTGGGCGACGAAGGAGACGGCCGCCAGATGAACCACATGGCGCGGTGCCGTCTTCGCGATCACCGAACGCAGGGCGTCGATGTCGGCCAAATCAGCGACGTGGTGCGTTGCATCCGGCGTCTCATCGCTGCGTATGGTGCCATGCACCTCGTAGCCGGCGCGCTGCAACACTTCGGCCAGGTGCTGCCCGGTGAAGCCGTTGAGTCCGGTTATTAGGACGCGCCGCCGAGCATCGTTCATCTCAGAACGACACGCCGCGCTCGACGCGGCGGATGTCCTCTCGGACCATCATGGCGCACAACTCTTCCAGCGTCGTCTTCGGCTTCCAGCCGAGCTCACGCTCGGCCTTGCCGGCATCGCCAATCAGCAGTTCGACTTCGGCGGGGCGGTAGAACTCGGGGTTCACGCGCACCAGCGTGCGGCCGCTGGCACGGTCGATCGCGACCTCGCGTTCGGCTTCGCCTTCGAAGCGCAACTCGTAGCCCGCGGCCTTCGCGGCCATGCTGACGAAGTCGCGCACCGTCTCGGTCCGGTTGGTGGCCAGCACATAGGTGTCGGGCTGGTCGGCCTGCAGCATCAGCCACATGCCTTCCACGTACTCGCGGGCAAAACCCCAGTCGCGCTTCGCATCGAGGTTGCCGAGTTCCAGTGTGTCCAACTGACCAGCTTTAATGCGAGCGAACGCGTCAGTGATCTTGCGGGTGACGAACTCGCGGCCGCGCAGCGGTGATTCGTGATTGAACAGGATGCCGCTGGAGCCGAAGATGCCGTGCGCCTCGCGGTAGTTCACCGTCATCCAGTGCGCGTAGAGCTTGGCCACGCCGTATGGGCTGCGCGGATAGAACGCGGTGGCCTCGGATTGTGGAATTGCCTGCACCTTGCCGAACATCTCGGAAGTGGAGGCTTGGTAGAAGCGGATCTTCGGGTTGACCAGCCGGATTGCCTCGAGCAGGTGCAGCACGCCGACGCCGGTGATCTGCGCGGTGGTCGTGGGTTGCTCGAACGAGACGCCGACGAAGCTTTGCGCCGCCAGGTTGTAGACCTCGTCGGGCTGGATGCGCTGGATCAGCGAGATGCAGACACCGGGGTCGGTCAGGTCAAACTCGACCAGCTTCAGGTTCGCGTGGCTGCCGATACCCAATTCGTTCAGGCGCCAGAAATTGACCGAGCTGGTGCGGCGGTATGCGCCGAACACGCGGTAGCCCTTCGACAGCAGCAGCTCTGCCAGATAGGCGCCGTCCTGACCGGTGACGCCGGTAATGAATGCAGTGCGTGTCATGGGAGCTGAGTTTGATGTGGAAGGTCGGAATTATAGGTTTGGGCTACAGCCGGCGGTTCGGGGGCGGGGCGTGTGCAGTGGGCACGGACGACCGCATGATCGCGAGTGTCGCAATCAGACCGATGACAAAACAGGTGGTGAAGTAGATCATTTCCGCTCCGATCAACGAATACGCGACAGGGCGACGTCGATGCACCGAGATTCGAATTTGGTCCGCGACGACATCACGGGGATGGCGTGTCGCTCGTAGACGACGTTTTGTGAGCAGCTGCGTTCGGCTCGACGCGCCGAGGTGGGTCTGAGCGTTCAAGGAGGTTTTCGTACAAAGTCGCGAGTTCGCGGCTGACGACTGCTTCGGAAAATAGTTCTACGACGCGAGCTCGGGCGGTGTCCCCCAATTGGCGTCGCAGATCCACATCGTTTGCCAACCTCACCAGATGGGCCATCAATGCCATGTGGTCGCCTGCTTCATGCAGCAGTCCTGTGACGCCGTCCACTAGAGCATCTGTACTGCCGTGGATGCGAGAAGCGATGGCAGGAACCGCGCATGCCGCTGCATTGAGAAGAACCATTGGAAAGCCTTCTCGATAGCTGGGGAGGCAAAAGACATCGGCGGCCGCGATGTAGCGCTGTGGCTCGCGGGTGTAGCCCAAAAGGATCAGACGAGAACGGTAACTCCCAACCGTTCGTTCGATTTCTGGCGTGATGTCTTCTTCGTCCGGGCCGATCATGAGCAGGTGAACATTTCGGGTGCCGCTCGCACACAACGCCTCGAAGGCTTTTGCCATCACCAGCGCGCCTTTGTCCACTGTCAGGCGCGCCATGTAGACGATCAGGACGTCTCCGATAGGAACTTTAAATTCGCGCCGGACTTCGGCCTTGAATGCATCCGAAGGTCCGAATCGATTGGTGTCCACTCCGCAGATCGAGCCGTTCCCGAGGACACGCGCTTTCGACGGCGATACCACCTTATGCAATAGCAGAAACTCAAGTTGATTCGTCCCGTCGACAAGAACCGTGGTTGCGCAACGTGCGGTGAGTTTGTCTGTCGCTTTCAGCAGCCACCTCATCGCACCAGACCTGGTTTGCCAGACCTGACCCGTGAAGGTGTGCACTCTGACCGGAGTGCGGGCTAGAAAGGCCGCCAGCATCGCGAGCAGACCAGCCTTGGGCGTTGTGGAGTGCACGATGTGGTATCGCTCTTTGCGGAAATGACGTACCAAGCGCACCAAGGCAATCAGATCACGCCAGGGACTGATTTTTCGCTCGAGCGAAAAATTGAAGAACTTTGCCTCACCACCGATGGCTTGCCGATACTCCGTCGGAGTGGCATTGACGACGACAGACAGTTCGTAGAAGTTCTCGAAAGCGCGAATCTGCCGAGCAAGGAAGACTTCGGCGAAGAAGAGGTTCGACGTGACCAAGCAGAGCTTGTTATTCACTTCAAGCTCTCCACTGTCTTCCGGACGCCGTCTTCGAATGGAATCTCCGGGCGCCATTCCAACTCTTGGCGGGCCACCGACGTGTCCAGAATATTGACGGGTATGTCAAAGCTGCGGGCGGCGCCAAAGTCGATTTCGGGTAGCTTCCCGAGTGCACGCCCGATGATCTCGATCACATCAATGAGGCGGTGCCCATGGCCCGAGCCGATGTTGAACACCCTGCCGACGCCAGCGTGACGATCAGCAAGCAACAGGGCACGGACAACGTCGTCGATGTAAATGTAGTCGCGGACGATGGATCCGTCACCCCATACACTCAGCCGCCTGCCCTGAGACAACTGATGAATGAAATTCCCGACGACACCTTGCGTCGGATTTAGGTGCTGACCGGGACCGAACGGGTTGGAGACACGGAGTACGCGATAGTCGAGCCCCTTCAGCGCGCTGTGCATCAGCAGGTACTTCTCGATCGCCAGTTTCACGATCCCATAAGAGCAAAGCGGGTCAAGCGGATGGTCTTCCCTGATCGGCGTGGTCTTCGGTGCGCCGTAGACGGTGCCTCCAGAAGAGACGAAAACAAGCCGGATCCTCTGATCCTGCCGAACGATCTCATCCATTAACCCAATGGACGGCAAGAGATTCGATTCGATGTCTCCGGCGATGTCATCGTTCGACGACTTTGGTTGAGTGTTCGAAGCTAGGTGAAAGACGGAATCAACTTGTGCCAAGGCCGCCCTGAGCGTAGGCCGATCGCCGTAGTCCCCTGCGATGATAGTCAGCAGCGGGCTGACCGGAAGGGCTCCATCCGTCGCTGATCGACGAGCCAACACGCGCACCGAGTCACCGCGTGCAAGCAGGGCCGAAAGGAGGTGCCTTCCTATAAAGCCGGTCCCTCCGATGACGAGACTGGTGTGCTGTTTCATGTGCATGATCTGAGAATGGACGCGTCGATGGAGGGCGCGTGGTGCCGTTGTGGCTGGATCAAGAAGTGTGCATGTTGTCCGCGCTACAACTGCTTTCCGAAGCGCCCGGCAATACCGTCAGAAACGGCGCGGCGCATCAATCTCAGGTAGCCTGGCCTATCGTTGGATCGATACCAGAATATGGCTACCCGAACGAGATTCAGCATGACCTCTCTGACCTTGTAGGACATGGGCACGTAGGCGAGCCTGAGCATGAACAGGCTATTTCTGACCAGATAGTAGCGTCTGATCGGGGAGTGGGCGGAAATTGTTCTGCCGAAGAAGCGAATCCTGGAATCGCCGATGCGATGCGACATTCGAGCGGCCGAGGCGACGAAACAGCGATAGCCGAAACTCTTGGCCCGCAGGCACCATTCGACGTCGATGTAGTCTATGAACAGCTCAGAGCGCATGGCACCGATTTCGTCGAGTATTCGCATGCGGACCAGCGAACCCGAGGAGATCAGGAATGTTGCCTCGACAGGCTCTGCCCCCCGGGGGTAGTGTCGCCGAATGAACGGGCCGACGTACTTCGTGATTGGATAGTGGTGCGATGTTGTTGGGTCAAAGGCGGCAGGCCCCACGGCCGCAAACTTGCAACCTCGCCGCGTCAATTCACTTTCAACTGCAACAAGCTCCTGAATGAAGCCACGCTGCGGGATGCTGTCTTGATCGAAGAAGATCACATGCGATGCGTCTCGACGTTTGGCCTCTGCGACGCCCAGGTTCTGTGCTTGAGCCAAGCCAACATTGGTCGGGCTGCGTTGGATGGAGAGGTTCGCCGAGGCGATGTCCCGGACGCAACTCTCGAGTTCGTCGAAGTTTGCAGACGCGTTGTCGATCATGATGATCGAGAGCCCCTCCGAGACAATGGCGTCGAACTGCGTCCGCAATTCATCCACATCGGGGTTGTAGCTCACAACGATGGCGAAGATTTTGGACATGTTCTGAATCGATGGGGAGGGAGAGCCGCGAGCGAAATCGCGAACAGAAATACGGCTGGCAATGCGAACAAGACCGGATTTGAGAACGCCACGACATAGTGGGCTATGAGTGCCAGCGCCATGCTGCGGCAGCGCTGGTGCAGCAGACGAAAGCAAACCGCTCCCAAGAGACCTGTGATGCCCAACGCGAACGGCAAACCGAATTTTCGCAAGACTTCGAGCTGACTGATTTCGATGTTGTCTGTCAAGGCATTGAAACCCCGAGAGAAGAAGCTGGTTCCCGGGCCATCACCCAACAGCAAGAGAAAGGGCTTTTGATCGAACAGGTCGAGCACCGAGGCGACATGCAACAGTCGCACCTGTGACCCTTCGCCTTCGGACGAGAAAATTTCAACAAACGATTCGGGTGCCGACGTGAGTCCGATGGTGACGCCAACGACGACGAATCCCAGCATGATCCAAAAGCCACTGCGCCGGTAAAACTTGATGCCGAGCATCGCCGCTCCAAAGAAGAGAGACAGGACGACGCCAAAGCGTGAAGGAGCGACGAGAAGGGCGATACAAACGACGATGTATGTGACGTAACGGCCTTGCCCTATGGCGAGAACGGCACACATGACCAGAGCGAGGGTGCCTTGAAAATAAACAACCGGCGTCGCGTCTTCAAAGAAGACCTTCTTCTCGTTGAAGAATCCGGCGGATCGCTCGGACATGAAATCGTGCACCGCGGTAATTTGGTCTATCTGATTCAATCGGCCGTAGAACAGGATCAGGATGACAACTGCAAACAGCAGCCCGCCGTTGATGAAATGATTGACGGTCAGTCGATTGGCGCGTGTCGCGGCCAGGAGTAAGGGGAACACGAGGATCGGGAACGTCCAGACGATGATGGGTGCTATCGGAATCGACTTGAACAGCGACGAGAACAACGACGGCGAGAGCAGTACGCACCCGATCGCCCAGATCAGAATTTCGCGTGGAAAGAGTCGCAATTCTCGAAGTCGAGTTGCCGACAACGGCACCAACAAGGCGAGGCCAACGGTGCGCAAGCCGAGTTCGCCGCCCGAGTCGATCATCAGCGCGAAAAAGAGCAAGGATAGAAGCAAATCCGTGAGCAATGGCGGCGACCGTCGCCGACTCCCCGCGCTGGGAGTGCTGCGGCCGATGCGTTGACGAGAACTGGTCGTCGTCGGGCCGATTTCGTTGGGCGGTGCGAGTGCGGCGGTCACGACGCACCTCTGCGCGTCACCAACGCAAAGACCGCTCTCGCGAAAAGCGGCATCAGCGACGCGGCCTGCAGCCCGAACGCGCGAGCCAGCCGGACAGCGACGACCGAAAGGACGCGGGCCTGCCGCGCCGTTCGAAAGCCCGCGGCTGAGACGCTTCGCTGCTGCAACCACGCTTGCTCAAAGGATCTGCACGGAACGTCGAGGATGAAATCTTCGGGAGGTGGGAATAAGACGTGGTCGTCGCAGCTTTTGTTGAGCCGCGCTCGCACAGCTGCTGGAGCGTGTAGTCGGGCAGCTGCCGCGCGAACCTCGCGCTGTGCCGCGAGCGTCGCTTCTCTCTGATCGATCAAGTCTGCAATCTGCTTCGTGAAGCTTACGGCGTCGCGACTCCTCAGGCGATCTGCCGCGCCGTAGCCCAACGATGCACCCATCAGCCCTGCGACATTACACCCGAGAAGCAAGGCTTCGGTGAACGCCGTACCCCCCGTAATGGGGAAGCTGTCGAGATAGACATTCGCCAGTTGCAGTTGGCGAAGGTAGTCGGCGTGGGGAATGCGTTGCTGGATGGCGACGCGATTTCGATATCGGAGCTTTAGCAGCCACCACCATGGATCGATCTTCTTCGGCCCGATGACGAGGAGTCGGGCCTCGGGGATGTCCTTGAGTACCGAGCTCAGGACCGCCGGAAGCGACCTTTCTGCCTGCGGCTTGAACTTGTATGAAGAGCCGGCACTCAGCAACATGCCGGGGATCACCGAGGGACCATCGGCAGCTGGCGCCGAGTACAGGGGTATGCCGATGAAGCTGGACTTGTCCTCCGTGCCGCGCGACTGGCGTAAGGCCCAGCCGAACGTGCTGATCTCGAGAATGGTGTCGGCCAGGCCGATGCCAACGGAAAAGGTGTGATCGGAGTGATTCACCAAGGCGACCTGAAGATCGACCTGTGCACGTCGCAGCGACCGCAAGGCGATACAGCAGATGACGTCGTCCGGATGGACGTGTAGGACGACCCGCTTGTAGCCTGCCACGACCGATGCGATTTGTTCCACTTGATGACGCGCATCGCCAACGTCGACGACATGCAGCCGCTCATCCGAAATGCCCAAGATGGAGAGCAGGCTCGCGCGCGTCGCAGGCCGAGTCACGAGGACCGCCGCGTTCGCTGGGATCTCTGAAATCAACGCTTTGACGAGGCGGGTGTGGCCACCGTGGGTGTACAACTCCGACGCGATGTGCAACTCGGGCTCACGGTCCGTCCGTGTCGGAAATGACAGCAGCGGAAGTCGAGCTGCGGGCACGGCTTCCAACTCGTCGAGGCGATACACCCCGCACGCGTTCGAAAAGAGGAATCGGGCGAGCCATTCCGACATCAACACGGCGCGTTCGAAGTCGGGTTCGTTTCGGATGGCCGCGAGCATCGATGCCTGGAAGCTCAACGCTTGGGCTCTCCGTGGGTCAACTGGATCGATCGCACCGGGTGCCGTGAACGACGTACGGGGCGCCGTGCCCGATGCGGAAGGATCCGGGCGACGAGAAAAGCTGGCGCGTTTCATTTCGTTGCTGGAGCTGGCGGAAAGAGCGTCCGTCGGCCCGGCCCCAAAACCAGAACATACATCGTGGCAAGATACAGCAGGTAGTTCAGAAGGTAAGCGATTGCCGCGCCATCGAAGCCGAATTGATGGGTGCCGAGTACCGTCAGAAGGTACAGCGTCGCTGTGAAAGCGACTTCGGTAACCACATATGGCATCGCTTGGGCCTTGCCGATAAGCACATAGGCCAGCAACCAACTGGCGATCTTGACCACGTCTCCCGCCAACTGCCAAGGGAGTAGTTCCGTCAGCGGTAGAAAGGCGGACGTGAACAGCATCTTCACCACCCACTCGCGAGCGGCGAAAAGTACGAGCGCGGCGACAGCCGCAATCGGAACGATTACGCGCAGCCCGTGAAGAATCTCGGACCGCATCTCTGCGAACTTTTGGATTTCGGAGATGCGAGGCAGGTAATAGAGTGCAAGCGTGGTCGTGGCGAGCGTCAGGCAACTCCCGCTCAGCCGATTCACGGCGTCCCAATATCCCGCGTGTGCCAAATCGAAGTTGGAGACTATGTGAGCGCGTATCGCCATTTGGCCGATCGGCAGGACGACAGCGGACGTGGCTGCCATCAAGACGAATTTCCCCAGATTGAGCGCGACGGCGCGATCGATCGCGCCCGCCAAGTCCCGCACACGAAACCACAGCGCCCGCCTACAAACAAGGAGGGTGAAGACCAGCAGGACCGCTTGATTGGCGCTGAGTGCAATCAGTGCTCCGCGCAAGCCCCACGCGCTGATAAGAATTGCACTCATGACCATGAGCACGACCGATCCCGCGATATTTGCTTGAACGAAAAGCCAAGTCTCCTTCTTGCCGTTTAGTATTGCCAACAACAGCGCGTTCAAGCTTATCAACGTCAATGAGCCGGCAACCCAGGCGACAATGTCTGACAGGTCCGCAGTGCCGAACAAGGCTACCGAGATTTGCCGCCGAAGCACCGCGAGAAGCACGGACGTCGTGATGGAAACAAGCAGTGTCAGCGTACCGGCTGTCTTCCACAGGGCGCGCTGCTGGGCGGGGTCGTCGCCGTATTCAGCGGTGTACTTGGTCACCCCTGTACTGAGGGCGCCGGCGCCAAGAGAGGTCACGAGCGTCAGTGCGTTCTGGAATTGCCCGATCATGGCAAATCCGGCCGGGCCCACAAAAGCGGCCGCCATCTTGTTCAGTAACACGGTCGCAGCCATTCGAACGGTGACCGCGATCCCGTTCAGCAAGCTCGTCCTCGCAAGGCTCATGAGCGACCGACCAACCTGACGCTCGAGCGCACCGCTTCGATCACATGATCGACGTCGTTGTCGCTCATCGTCGGCCCGATCGGCAAGCTCAAAACCTGAGCATGAAGGCGTTCAGCAATCGGCAACGCGCCCGTCGGGATACCCAGCGACACATAAGCAGGTTGCGCGTGCGGTGGAATCGGATAGTGGATCATGGTTCCGACGCCGGCTTGCGCCAACGCGCGGGCCAGTGCGTCACGTTGGGCGTGGCGCAGAACATAGAGGTGCCAGACCGGGTCGGCGCCGTTCGCTACGCGCGGGAGCAGCAAATCGGGGATGTCCGCAAACGCGCCGTTGTAGCGGGCTGCAATGCGCGCACGGCGCGCGTTGTCGGCATCCAACAGGGGGAGCTTTGCGCGCAAGAACGCCGACTGCAGCTCATCCAGACGAGAGTTGTAGCCGACTAACTCGTTGTGGTATTTGATGCGGGAGCCGTAGTTGCGGAGCACTCGCAACTGCTCAGCCAGGGTTTCGTCGTCGGTGGTGACCGCGCCCGCGTCACCCAGTGCCCCCAGATTCTTGCCCGGGTAGAAACTGAAGCCAGCCGCGTCGCCGAGCGCTCCTGCCCGACGGCTTTGGTAACGCGCGCCGTGTGCTTGCGCTGCGTCTTCGAGCACTTTCAGGCCCTGGCGACGTGCAAGCGCCATGATCGGATCCATCTTCGCCGTTTGCCCATACAGATGAACGGCAATGAGCGCGCGGGTGCGTGACGTGAGCGCGGCCTCGATGCGGTCCGGGTCGATGTTGCAGGTCGTCTCGTCGGGTTCCACCGGGACGGGCGTTGCGCCTGTATAGGTCACAGCAAGCCAGGTTGCAATGTAGGTGTTCGACGGCACAATGACCTCGTCCCCCGGCCCGATCCCCCAAGCCCGCAGTACCAAATGGAGTGCCTCCAATCCATTGGCCACACCGATCGCGTGACGGGTACCACAGAAGGAAGCGAACTCGTGTTCAAAGGCCTCGGTCTCCTTGCCCAGGACCAGCCATCCTGAGTCAAGTACGCGGTCCAGTGCGATGTGGAAGTCATCGCGTTGGCGCAGATTGATGTTCTTCAGGTCCAGAAAGGGTGTCATTCAGTTCTCCACTGCCACGTGTTCGGGCAAATACCGGGAATAGCGTTGCATCGACTTTCTGATCGCGCTATGGGAAATTGAATAGTCGTATTCATCGTCTCTCTCTGCGACTCGTGCAGCCCCGAAACGCTCGTGAAACATCCAGACGCGTTCGTTGTCTTTGCGAACCTGGAAATGAGCTTGCGCGAAACCGAGGTGATCAAGTGCATAGGAATACACCAGCATCGCCGACTCGATAGCCGCCATGCTGGGTGCACCGCTTTTCATGATCCAACTGCCCCAACAGAAGCTGTCGCCCATAGCGTCGTAGAGGCGTACGGTGCCCCAAGCCTCACCGGTCTGCGATTCGATAATGAAATAGGCTTCGTCGGAACGGGTCGCGTAGCGAAGGAGCCATGCCTCTTGATCCGAAAGTGCCGGCGACGTCTTCGACACGTGTTGAGACCTGCTCTCGTCCGTGCGCAAGGCCACTATGAAAGCAGCATCGGTCGTGGTTGCATTTCTCAACACGATGCTTCGCCCGCGCACAATCCGGGCCTTGCGCAGGACCGGAACACTCATGCTTGTCCAATCAGCGTCGTGTATTCGTTGTAGGTCCGGATGTAGTCCGAGGCGTCGTAGTGATGCGATGCGAAGACCAGCAAGAGGGCATCTGCAGAATACTTGTACTGCGTCGCCCAAGTCATGGGCGGCAGGTAGAGGCCGCGGTTCGGCGCGTCCAGCAGAATCTCTTCTCGCCCGTTACCGTCGTCGGGAACGACGGCACAACTGCCTCGAACGCAGATGAGAAACTGGTGACATTGGCGATGTGCGTGTTCTCCGCGAATCTCCCTGCTGGGGACGCCAAAAACCATGAAAAACCGCATCGGGACGAACGGAATCTCCTTGACGAACTCGCCGACCGTCAGGTTGCCGCGCAAATCAGGCACCACAGGGAAGTGATGGAGCGTCACTCCGCGCACGGCCGTCGCCTCAACCTGTTTGCCCCCGGCCCCCGAAAACGACGGCACCGTCGAGTTGCCCGGTACCGTGCCCACGTAACCAACGATCGTCGCAGGGTTGCCTTCAACGATGGCCCTGGGAGGGACAGAGCGTGTCACCACGGCGCCGGGGCGAACGACTGATCCGACCGCGAGCACAATCCCAGGCCCGATGGTCGCGTTTGCGCCGATGCGGACCCCGCGGTGCACCTCCGCGGCACGTCCGTCTTTCGCGTCGCCGGGCTCCACGAAGACAGCATTCGGCCCGACCACGACATCGGATTCGAGCGTGACACCCGAGCACAGCACCGCGCCGCTGGCGATCACGCAGCTGCTACCGACAAATGCATCCCTTGCCACGATTGCTCGCGGGTCGATCGACGTAAACCGGACAGCCATGTTGGCCGACTCGTACTCTGTTGTGCTCATGGTGATGGTGCAATAGGTTCGCGGATGTTCAATCCACTGAAAAAGTTCTCGGCCGCGATTTGCCGTCATCCCGGATGGCGCGCCACGGAACCCCGCCAATCGGAGGCAATGCGATACCCGAGCAGCGGTGGCGTGTCCTTCCGCGATTGCGAACGGCAAAGTTCAGGGCAGGTCCTTCCTTTTGCGGTGCTCGTTCTTCTCGAAGCAGTCCGATGTGGTTCCGCAACGTCTCTCGTGCGCGTACTGCCGGCGTGCCGGGCGTCGTTCTTGATCTATGCGCTGCAGCAGCGGCCTCAACCTAGGCGTCGCCGACGCCCCAATGCGCGCGGCAGGCGTCCCGTCTCGTCAGATTGTGCCGGGTTGGCAACCGTGGTGGGCCACAAGTGTCGGATCAGCACCGCCGCGATCAGAATGATGCCACTGACAAGAATCGCGCCGAGGGCGGTCAGGAGCCGCTTTGGTTTGCTTTTCCTTTCCGGCGGCGCAGCCGCGTCGACCACCTGAATCAGGCCGCCTTCGCGACTTTCATCCACCCGTGCAAGTTCATACTGCTTCGCGAACAGGTCGAACAGAGTTTCCTGGTATTTAAACTCGCGGTACTTGCTGACATAGTCCGGGCCGCTCGCGGCAGCAGCCGGTTGCTCAAGTCGCGACACCTGGCTGCGCAGTGCCGCGAGCGTGCCTTGTTGTTGCTGCACTTCAGGCGTGTTGTCGGACAGTGACCCACGCAGCGTTTGCAAGCGCACTTCCGCCGCCGTCAGCTCCGCCGACAGGCGTGCGTAGGCCTCCGCGGCCGATTTGGGTTCCGCCTTGAGGGCGCCCTGAGCGAATCCGCTGGCTTGCAGAGCCTGTTGTGCCTGCACCAACTTGTCCTGGGTTTGTCGAAGCTGAACCTCGAAGAACTTTCGACGCTGCTGAGCTTCGGACACTGCGATGGTGTCCATCATGTGTCGCAACTCGTCCACGTAGCGATTCGCCATGGCGGCAGCGCGCTGCGGGCTTGTGTCGTCGACCTCGATGCTGATGAGGCCGTCTTTCTTTCCGATCGTGATGTGCACATTCTTCGCAAGTTCGCGACGTGCGTCGACCCGGTATTTTTCGTCGTAGACATCGAGGAGCTTAAACTGGTCGACGACGCGGTCGGACACGGTGGTGCTTTGCATCAGCGCCACGTATTGATCTGCGGGTGTGCGTACCGAGCCGCCGGCCAGCCCCGCCAGTCCACTCAACGATCCTAGCGAAGACAACAAAGAGCTCGCCGAGCTCTGCTGTTGCTGGGGTGGCAGCAGCGTGGTCGTCGCGGTGTAGGTGGGCGGAATCAACGACGCGATGCCGAACGCGGCGAGCCCGGCTACCAGCGGCCCAACCACCAGCAGCTTCCAGTGCTCAGCCAGAGGCAACGCCGTTTCGAGCAGCGAAATCGAATCGTCTTCGTCCATGACGTCCACCGCTGCGGAGGAGAGGTCGGTTGAGGCCTTGTCCATCATCTAAACGTGTTGATGGCGGCGATCCCGATCCCGAACTGGTACAGAATCTGCGTCCAGTCCTTCGCACCCTGAACGAAGGTGACCCTGCTGATGTCTTCCGGCACGAAGATCGTGTCGCCCGGCTGCGCCACCAGGCCGACGAACTCGCTGCTGCGGGTGCTGAGCCAGCCTTTGCTCTGCAGGTTGCTGACGACGCTGCCGTTGGCGCGGATGACGAACACGCTGGCTTCGTCGGCGCCTTTGGTCGGGCCGCCGGCCAAGCGGAGGTAGTCGTCCATGTTGCGCTTGTCGGACCACAAGAAGCTGCCGGCATTGAACACGCTGCCGAACACACCCACTGTGGTCGGCAGTGCAGGGATGTACAGACGGTCGCCGTCTTCGAGTGCCAGGTCGGGCAGTTCGCGCGCGTCGGGTGGCAACTGCAGCACGACGCGTCCGCTGGGCTTGAGCGAGCGCAGGCGCTCGATCAGCCGGGTCGTGCCGGCGGCACGCTGTGTTTGCGCTGCGGCTTCGTCGGCCGTGTTGGTGCGCAGCGTGGTCGACGACTTGGCGAACTCAAGTTCGAGGTCACGAAGTGCACGCTCGTAGTTTTCCTGTTGGGTCAGCCGCACCGTTTCGCGGCTGAACTCGGTGCCGAACACATAGGCCGAAGGCGTCATGCCGCCGGCCGCGTTCAGTGCATCCCGGATCGACGTCCGCGCAGGCAGCACGTATTCACCAGGTCTGAGCACCTCACCTTCGATGCGAACGCGTTTGTTTTGCCGCTCTACCGGCAACACCGCGAACACGGCGTTGAAGGCGCGCAGCACGTCGCCGCTGCGCAGCTCGGTGCTCAGTGCCTGCGGCAATTCGAGCTGGGTGATGCGGGTGCTGTTGCGATCGTCGAGGCGCTCGATCGCGATCCGCGTGAGGTCGGCCACCGGCGTTGGGCCGCCGGCCATGCTCAGCACGTCGGCGAGTTTGTCACCCGGCTTCAGCTCGAAGATCGCCGGCTGGTTGACGCTGCCGATCAGCGCCACCTGCGCACCCAAGGGTCCGACATAGATCACATCGTCGGGTTGCACGACGCGGTCGTTCGAGCGATCGCCCTTGAGCAGCACGTCGTAGAAGTCGAAGGTGGACACGACCTCTTTGCCCCTGCGCAGCTGGATGTTGCGAAAGCTGCCCGCCGCCGACGGGCCGCCGGCCTTGATCAGCGCGCCCGCAATGGTGGAAAGGCTGTTGACCGAGTAGGCGCCCGGCTTTTGAACAAAGCCCGTGATGTAGACCCTCACCCCACGAAGCTGCCCCAGCGACACGCTGACTTGGAAGTTCTTGAACACCTGCGCGACCCGCTTCGTGATCACGTCGCGCAGATCGGCGTAGCGCACGCCAGCCACCATGATGGCGCCGACGCGGGGGATGCTGATGCGCCCGGATCGGTCGACAATGGGCCGCAGATCGGCATCCACCGAGCCCCACAGCGTGACGAGGAGTTCGTCCCCGGCCTGCACGACGTAGTCTGCGGGCACCAATGGGTTGTAGTCGGGGCCGTCAACGGGGCAGGGGTCCGCGGTCATCAGATCGGCGCCAAGGCGACGAATCTTGGGGGTTGGTGCTTGGCGTGGCTGCTGCAGGTCGGACGAGTCCGACTGGTTGCGCTGGTTGGACGATGGGTTCGCGTTCGCCTGCTTCTCCGGCACCGCAGAAGGGGTTGCCGGGATTTGCGTGACCAGTCGCTGCACGTATTCCTCGAACTCGCCCGGTTTGTAGTCAGCGACCTGCCGCGCCTGGTCGCAGCGCAGGTTGCTGTTGCGCTGCTGGTCCTGCGTGTTGTTCTGACGGAGGCGCACAGCGCCGGTGTTCACGCTGCTGTCGGTGTCACTGCGCTGGCTCTGACTGCTTTGCTGGTCGGTCTGGCTTTGCGCGGCCACCAGCGTCGGCAACCAAATCAGCCCGCCAAGAGTCGTCACGCAAATTAGCCAGTGGATGCTGGAACGAAGGGAGCGATACATGAGAGAAGACATCGGCGCAGGGCCCAGGTTGCCCGCTGGCGCGGGATCGGCGGCATTCTACTGATGTGGCCGTGGCACTCTTCGAGCGACAAGCAGGTGCCGGAGCGTGCCGCGCACGCTGACGACCCGGAAGCGCGATAATGCGAGGATGACTGAAAACATGCTAGACGGCGTTGCAGACCCGACGCAAGGCGGCCCAGCCGCCCCCATCGAACCCGCGGTTCCCCTCGAATTCAACAGCGTCGGCCTCGCCGAAAGCCTGCAGCGTGCTGTTGCGGCGCAGGGCTACACGCTGATGACGCCCATCCAAGCCAAGGCCATCCCCATCGTGCTGGCCGGTCGCGACGTGATGGGTGCAGCCCAGACCGGCACCGGCAAGACCGCGGCTTTCTCGCTGCCGTTGCTGCACAAGATGCTGCGCCACGAGAACGCCAGCATGTCTCCGGCGCGGCACCCGGTGCGGGCGCTGGTGATCGCCCCGACACGCGAACTGGCCGATCAGGTCGCAGCCAACATCAAAGGCTATGCGGCGCAGACCAAGCTGCGCGTCGCCGTGGTCTACGGCGGCATCGACATGAAGCCGCAGACGCTGGAGCTCAAGGGTGGCGTCGAGGTGCTGGTGGCCACGCCGGGCCGCTTGCTCGACCACATCGAGGCCAAGAACTGCGTGCTGAATCAGGTCGAGTACGTGGTGCTCGACGAGGCCGACCGCATGCTGGACATCGGCTTCCTGCCCGACCTGCAGCGCATCCTGAGCTACTTGCCCAAGACGCGCCAGACGCTGCTGTTCTCGGCCACGTTCTCGACCGAGATCAAGCGCCTGGCCGAAAGCTACCTGCAAGACCCCATCCTCGTCGAGGTGGCGAGACCGAACGCGACCGCGACGAACGTCGAGCAGCGCTTCTACAGCGTCTCCACCGACGACAAGCGTGGCGCGGTGCTGAAGCTGATCAAGGATCGCGCGCTGACGCAGGCGATCGTGTTCGTCAACTCCAAGCTGGGCTGTGCACGGCTGGCGCGCTCGTTCGAGCGCGACGGCTTGCGCACGAACGCGCTGCACGGCGACAAGTCGCAGGACGAACGGCTGAAGGCGCTCGAGGCGTTCAAGCGCGGCGAGGTCGACGTGCTGGTGGCGACCGATGTGGCGGCCCGCGGGCTCGACATCGCCGACCTGCCGGCCGTCTTCAACTTCGATGTGCCGTTCAATGCCGAGGACTACGTGCACCGCATCGGGCGCACCGGGCGTGCAGGCGCGTCGGGACTGGCGGTGACGCTGGTGTCGCTGTCGGACACCCGATTGATCGCCGACATCGAGAAGCTGATCAAGAAGAAGATTGATCTCGAACCGCTCGAACTCGACGATGCGCCGCCGCCGCGGCAGTCTCGCGACCGTGCGCGCCATGACGAGGAGCCGCGCAGTCCGCGGCTGGCCTCGTCTGCGCCGTCACGGACTTCGAGCTACGCGCCGCCGCCGCGCGCGCCCAGCGATCCGTTCTTCGACAAGCCCTACGAAGCAAGCGCGACCAGCGCCGAGCCGGCGTGGGAGAGCAAGACGCCGGCCGCGCCGCGCAGCCTGTCGCCCAACATCAAGCCGAAGAAGCGCGTCGCCGCGCTGTTTGGTGCGAAGCAGGCGGAACCCGCCGAGTCCTGATCAGCCGGCGAGCAGCGAAAACACCGCCGGGACGTCGGTGGGCACGGCGGTCGGCCGGCCCTTCCAGCCTTGTGCGGTGTCGGTGCGCGTGAACGCCGTCGACAGCGTCAGCCCACAGCTCACCGACAGGCGGGTGCCGGCTTGCAGATGCGTCAGCAGTGCGGCCAGCAGTGCCTCGTTGCGGTACGGCGTTTCGATCATCAATTGGGTCTGATTTGCCCGACGCGACAGCGCCTCCAGTTCGCGGATGCGAGCACCGCGTTCCGCTGCATCGACCGGCAGGTAGCCGACGAACGCGAAGCTCTGCCCGTTCAGCCCGCTGGCGGCGAGTGCCAGCAGCAGCGAACTCGGTCCGGCCAGGGCAACGACCTCGACGCCCAGCGCATGCGCCGCCTGCACCAGCGCTGCGCCGGGGTCGGCGACGGCCGGCAGGCCGGCCTCCGAGATCAACCCGATGTCGTGACCTTGCGAGGCTGGCGCGAGCAGGGCGTTCCAGTCGGCGGCCGGCGCGGCCCGCGCGCCTTTCTGCGGGCGTGGCAGTTCGACGATGGTGAGCGCCTGAAGTGGCTGCGCCAGCGGGACGACCGAATCGACGCGCTTCAGGAATGCGCGCGTTGTCTTGGCGTTCTCCGCGACCCAGTGCGTCAGCCGCGCGGCGGTCCGGATCACCGACAGTGGCAGCGCGGCCTGAATGTCGGGCGCCTCGCCAGTGACGCCGAAGTCCAAGGTGTTGGGCACCAGGATGAGCGAGCCGGGTGGTGTCGTCATGAGGCGGCGGTCAGAGGGTCGATCCCGGCTGCACGCAGCAGTGCGCTGGTGCGGATCAGCGGCAGGCCGACGAGGGCGGTCGGGTCGTCCGACTCGATCGCGTCGAGCAGGGCGATGCCCAGGGTTTCGCACTTGGCGCTGCCCGCACAGTCGTAGGGCTGCTCGGTGCGCAGATAGTGCTCGATCTCGGCATCGGCGAGGCCGCGGAAGCGCACGGTGACCGGTACCAGCGCCGTGCCCTCATAGCCCGTCGCACGACACACGACAGCGACGGCGGTCTGGAACACGACGCTGCGCCCGCGCATCGCCCGCAGCTGCGCGACGGCGCGCTCGTGGGTGCCGGGTTTGCCGATGGGCTGGCCGTCGAGGTCGGCGACCTGGTCCGAGCCGATCACGACGGCGTCCGGGTGCGTGGTCGACACCGCGTGTGCCTTGGCCAGCGCCAACCGCTGCGCAAGCGCGGCAGGCGTCTCGCCGGGCAGCGGCGTTTCGTCGACGTCGGGTGCGTGCACTTCGAACGGCAGACGCAGGCGCTCCAGCAATTCGCGTCGGTAGCGCGAGGTCGAACCGAGGATCAGGGGCGGGCGGGTGCTCATCCTGAGATTGTCCCATCGCGATTTACACTGCCGCCATGACAGCGCGTGATTTCGATCCCTTCCGGCTTGACGTGGTTGCCTTCGCGAAGGAAGCCGGGCAATTGGACGGCCGTTGGCCGCTCGCCGGGTTCGAGCGCATCGCCGAGTCGGCCGCGGCCGGCGTGCCGGTGACCGAGGCCGATCAGGTGGGCTGGAGCGCGCGAGGCGAGCAACGTCAGCTGCGTGGGGGTGAAAATCAGACCTGGCTGCACGTCGAGGCCACGGCGCAGGTGTCGCTCGAATGCCAGCGCTGCCTCAAACCGGTGGGCGTTCCCCTGAAGATCGCGCGCAAGTTCCTGTTCGTCCACGGTGAGGACGCCGCGGCGCAGCTCGACACCGACAGCGACGACGACGTGCTCGCGATCACCCGGGCGCTGGACCTGCATGAGCTGATCGAGGACGAGCTGCTGCTGGCCCTGCCCATCGTGCCGCGCCACGAGGCCTGCCCCGAGCCGCTGGCCGTCGCCTCCGACGACGATGAGCTGGCCGAGGACAAGCCGAACCCGTTTGCCGCGCTTGCGGCCCTGAAGCGCTCGAATCTGAACTGACACGCCAAAGCAAGACGAGCGTGCTAGAATCGCAGGCTTTCCCGCAGGCGTGGAGTTGTCGACGCCCAGCAATACCGCGTTGAGAGCCTGCCCATTCACTCCGATTGCAGGCTCAAGGAGAACCCCATGGCCGTTCAACAAAACAAGAAGTCCCCTTCCAAGCGCGGCATGCACCGTGCACACAATGCCCTGAACACCCCGGGCACCGCGATCGAGCCGACCACCGGCGAGAACCACCTGCGTCACCACATCAGCCCGACCGGCTTCTATCGTGGCCGCAAGGTGCTGAAGACCAAGGCAGACGCGTAAGGCGGTCTCCCCCCTCGCCATGAGCGGCGTGTTTCGTCTCGCCGTTGACTGCATGGGCGGTGATCATGGCCCGTCGGTCACTTTGCCGGCGTGTCGTGCCTTTCTCACGGCACACCCCCAGGCGGAAGTGATTCTGGTGGGCCGCGCCGAGGCGCTGGCCGAGGCTGCCAGCTGGCCGCGCTGCACGGTGATTGCGGCCACCGAAGTCGTCGAGATGGACGACCCCATCGAAGTGGCACTGCGCCGCAAGCGCGATTCGTCGCTGCGCGTCGCCCTCAACCAGGTCAAGCCCGGTGCCGACGGCCAGTCGGCTGCGCAAGCCTGCGTCTCGGCCGGCAACACCGGCGCCCTGATGGCGGTGTCGCGCTACGTGCTGAAGACACTCGAAGGCATCGACCGTCCGGCCATCGCCGCGGTGATGCCGAACCAGCTCGGCCGCTACACCACCGTGCTCGACCTGGGCGCGAACGTCGATTGCACGGCCGACCACCTGCTGCAGTTCGCGGTAATGGGCAGCGCGCTGGTCGCCGCCGTCGACGGCAAGGAAAACCCCTCGGTCGGCCTGCTCAACATCGGCGAAGAAGAGATCAAGGGCAGCGAAGTCATCAAGCAGGCCGGCGAGTTGCTGCGTCGCGCCTCCGACGCAGGCCACCTGAACTTCTACGGCAACGTCGAAGGCAACGACATCTTCAAGGGCACGAGCGACATCGTCGTCTGCGACGGTTTCGTCGGCAACGTCGCACTGAAGACGGCCGAAGGCGCCGCCGCGATGTTCGTCAGCGTGATGAAGGAGGAGTTCACGCGCAGCCCGCTGACCAAGCTCGCCGCGATGATGGCGATGCCGGTGCTCAAGCATTTCCGCGCCCGGCTCGACCACCGCCGCTACAGTGGCGGCGCGCTGCTGGGCCTGCGCGGGCTGGTGTTCAAGGCGCATGGTTCGTCGGACGCGTTCGCGTTCGAACAGGCGCTGAATCGGGCTTATGATGCCGCCAGCAACGGCTTGCTCGAGCGCGTCCACGACCGGATCCTCGAAACGCTGGCCGCCACGCCCGCCAGCGCGGGCGATACCAACGCGCCAGGCGCCACACTCACCGCATGACCCCGACCTCGCCACGCTTTTCGCGCATCACCGGCACCGGCAGCTACCTGCCCCCGAAGCGCCTGACGAACGACATGTTGGCCGCGCAACTCGCGCAAGACGGCATCGAGACCTCGGACCAGTGGATCGTCGAGCGCACCGGCATCTGGGCGCGCCATTTCGCCGAACCCGACGTGACCTGCAGCGACCTCGCGGTCCACGCCGCACGGCGCGCGCTCGAGGCCGCCGATGTCGATGCCGCGTCCATCGACCTGATCATCGTCGCGACCTCGACGCCCGACATGGTGTTCCCCTCGGCCGCCTGCCTGGTCCAGCAAAAACTCGGCGTGGCCGGCTGCGCTGCGTTCGACGTGCAGGCCGTCTGCTCGGGCTTCGTCTACGCGCTGACGGTCGCTGATTCGATGATCCGCACCGGCGTGGCCTCGAAGGCACTCGTGATCGGCTCCGAAGTGTTCTCGCGCATCCTCGACTTCAAGGACCGCGGCACCTGCGTGCTGTTCGGCGACGGCGCCGGCGCGGTCGTGCTCGAAGCCAGCGACACGCCGGGCATCCTCGCGAGCGAGCTGCATGCCGATGGCCGTCACGTAGGCATTCTCTGCGTCCCCGGCAATGTGTCGGGTGGTCAGGTGCTCGGCGACCCGGTGCTGAAGATGGACGGGCCCGCGGTGTTCAAGCTCGCCGTCGGCGTGCTGTACGACGTGGCGCTGTCGGTGCTCGACAAGGCCGGGCGCACCGAGGCCGACATCGACTGGCTGATCCCGCACCAGGCCAACATCCGCATCCTGCAAAGCACGACCAAGCGGCTCAAGCTGCCGCTCGAAAAACTCATCGTCACCGTCGACCAGCACGGCAACACCTCGGCCGCGTCGATCCCGCTGGCGCTCGACGAATCGGTGCGCGGCGGCAAGATCCAGCGCGGCGACACGGTGCTGCTCGAAGGCGTGGGCGGTGGCTTCACCTGGGGCGCGGTGCTGCTCGACCTCTGAGGCACCGGCCTTCATCGGCAATCTTCTATGAACACATTCGCATTCCTGTTCCCGGGCCAGGGCTCACAAGCCGTCGGCATGCTCGACGCGTGGGGCGAGCACCCCGCGGTGAAGCAGACCTTGGTCGAAGCCTCTGATGCGCTCGGCGAAGACGTCGCACAGCTGATCCATGCCGGCCCGAAAGAACAGCTCGATCTGACGACCAACACCCAGCCGGTGATGCTCACCGCGGGCATCGCTTGCTACCGCGCGTGGATCGCCGATGGCCAGGCCGCGCCCAGCGTGGTGGCCGGCCATTCGCTGGGCGAGTACACGGCGCTGGTCGCCGCGGGCGCCCTGACACTGGCCGACGCGCTGCCGCTGGTGCGCTTTCGCGCCCAGGCGATGCAGGACGCGGTGCCGGTCGGCGTGGGCGCGATGGCGGCCATTCTCGGCATGGACGCGCAGGCGGTCCGCGAGGGTTGCGCTGAAGTCGTGGCGGCCACCGGCGAGGTGGTCGAGGCGGTGAATTTCAACGACCCGAAGCAGACGGTGATCGCCGGCACCAAGGCTGGTGTCGACAAGGCCTGCGAGGTGCTCAAGGCCAAGGGCGCCAAGCGCGCGCTGCCCTTGTCGGTGTCGGCACCTTTTCATTCCAGCCTGATGAAGCCGGCGGCCGACCGCTTGCACGAGCGACTCGCCTCGGCGAATTTCAAGACGCCGACCATCCCGGTCGTCAACAACATCGATGTGAAGGTCGAGACCGACATCGCCGCGATCCGCGACGCGCTGTATCGCCAGGCCTTCGGCCCGGTGCGCTGGGTCGAGACGGTGCAGGCGATCCGCGCCCGCGGCGTGACCCATTTCATCGAATGCGGCCCGGGCAAGGTGCTGGCCGGCATGGTCAAGCGCATCGACGCGGATGCCGTGGCCGCGACGCTGCTCGATCCGACCTCGCTGGCCGATGTGAAGGGGTTGCTCGCATGAGTGAAGTCAAGATGGCGGGGCAGGTTGCACTCGTGACCGGCGCGTCCCGCGGCATCGGCCGCGCGATCGCGCACGCGCTCGCGGCACAGGGCATGAAGGTCATCGGTACCGCGACGACCGACGCCGGCGCCGTCGCCATCGGCGAGGCGCTCGCCGGCCACGAAGGCTGCCGCGGCCTGTGCCTGAACGTCAACGACGGACCGGCGCTCGACGCCGCCATCGACGGCATCGTGAAGGAACACGGGGCGCTGCACGTGCTGGTCAACAACGCCGGCATCACGCGCGACATGCTGTCGATGCGCATGAAGGACGACGACTGGGACGCGGTGATAGACACCAACCTGAAGGCCGTGTTCCGCGCCAGCCGCGCCGCGATCCGGCCGATGATGAAGCAGCGCTACGGCCGCATCGTCAACATCACCTCGGTCGTCGGCGCCAGCGGCAACGCCGGCCAGGCCAACTACGCCGCGGCCAAGGCCGGCGTGGCCGGCATGACACGCTCGCTGGCCCGCGAGCTCGGCAGCCGCGGGATCACGGTCAACTGCGTCGCGCCGGGATTCATCGAGACCGACATGACCAAGTCCTTGTCCGAAGCGCAGACCAGCGCGCTGATGGCGCAGATTCCGCTCGGCCGCCTGGGCCACGCGAGCGACATCGCACACGCGGTGACCTTCCTCGCGTCGCCGAACGCGGGCTACATCACCGGCACCGAGCTGCACGTCAATGGCGGTATGTTCATGAGCTGAGCCCCCGCTCGAATTTCCCTGCCGGATCGTCCCGACCGGCGTGCGGTGGGGTGTCTTAGAACCGACACCCTCCAGGCCGTAGAATCTCGGGCTGTTTCTGTAAACACTCCCGGAGGAGTCATGAGCGATATCGAAGCACGTGTCAAAAAAATCATTGCTGAGCAACTCGGCGTTCCCGAAGCCGATGTGATCAACAACAAGGCCTTCGTCGCCGACCTCGGTGCCGATTCCCTCGACACGGTCGAACTGGTGATGGCGCTCGAAGACGAGTTCGGCATCGAGATCCCCGATGAAGAGGCCGAGAAGATCACCACGGTGCAATTGGCGATCGACTACGCCGTGAAGCACCAGAAGGCTGCCTGAGCCTTCCCGACCAAGCTGCATTGACATGAGTCGTCGTCGCGTCGTCGTCACCGGCCTGGGGCTGATCAGCCCCGTGGGCAACACGGTGGAAGAAGGCTGGGCCAATCTGCTGGCCGGGCGCTCCGGCATCGCCAACATCACCAAGTTCGATGCGTCGAACTTCGCCTGCAAGTTCGCCGGCGAGGTGAAGGGCTTCAAGGTCGAGGATTACTTCCCGGCCAAGGACGCCCGCCACATGGACACCTTCATCCACTACGGATTGGCGGCGTCCATTCAGGCGGTGCGCGATGCGGGTCTGGCGACGAACGACGACCTCAGCGAAGAGCAGGCCGAGCGCATCGGCGTGCTGGTGGGTTCGGGCATCGGCGGCTTGCCGCTGATCGAAGAGACGCACGCCGAGCTGACGGCGAAAGGCCCGCGGCGCATCACGCCGTTCTTCGTGCCGGCCTCGATCATCAACATGATCTCGGGCCACGTGTCGATCCGCTACGGCTTCAAGGGCCCGAACCTGGCGATCGTCACCGCCTGCACGACCGGGCTGCACAGCATCGGCATGGCGGCGCGTCTGATCGAGCATGGCGACGCCGATGCGATGGTGGCCGGCGGTTCCGAATCCACCGTGTCGCCGCTGGGTGTGGGCGGCTTCACCGCGGCGCGCGCGCTGTCGACCCGCAACGACGACCCGTTGACCGCGTCGCGCCCCTGGGACAAGGACCGCGACGGCTTCGTGCTCGGCGAAGGCGCTGGCGTGGTCGTGCTCGAAGAATACGAACACGCGAAGAAGCGCGGCGCGAAGATCTACGCCGAACTCGTCGGTTTCGGCATGGGTGCCGATGCGTACCACATGACCGCGCCCGACGTCGACGGCCCGAAGCGTTCGATGAAGGGCGCCTTGCGCAGCGCCGGCCTGAACGCCGACCAGGTGCAGTACCTCAACGCGCACGGCACCTCGACGCCGCTGGGCGACCTGAACGAAACCAACGCGATCAAGCTCGCGTTCGGTGCCCACGCGAAAGACAAGCTGGTGGTCAGCTCGACCAAGTCGATGACCGGCCACCTGCTGGGCGGCGCGGGCGGCATCGAATCGGTGTTCACGGTGCTGGCGCTGAAGCACCAGATCGCGCCGCCGACGATCAACATCTTCAACCAGGATCCCGAGTGCGACCTGGACTACTGCGCCAACACCGCGCGCGAGATGAAGATCGAGTACGCCGTGAAGAACAATTTCGGCTTCGGCGGTACCAACGGTACGCTGGTCTTCAAGCGCGTTTGACCGCGCCACGTTTGCAGCGCTGCGCCCATGCGCGCATCTCCCGCTTGCCAGGTGTCGCTGCGGCATTTCGGCGTGTGGCGGAGCGCCGTGCTGGGTTTGAGCCTGCTGGGTGTGGTATCCGTGGCGGCCTGGCTGCTGCGCCGCGAGGAGGCGCTGTCGATGCCGCTCGTCGCTGCAATGGCGTCGGCTGGGTTGCTGATGGCCATCTTGGTGGCTTCGTTGTTGCGAATGCCGGCGGTCGGTTTGCGCTGGGACGGCCAAGCCTGGCATCTCGATGCGGTGCCCGGCGATCTGGCCGTGGTCATCGACCTGGGGCCGTGGATGCTGCTGCGCTTCACCCCCGCCGTGCCGGCGCGGATGATCTGGTTGCCGGTGCAGCGGCGCGGCCTCGAGGCGCAGTGGCACGTGCTGCGCTGCGCGGTGTATTCGCCACGTCCGGTGGCCGGGCGGTGAAGGTGCCGCGATGAACCCCGATGTCGACGCACCGCTGATCGAGCGCGTCAAGGCTGGCGACGTCAAGGCCTTCGAGATGCTGGTGGTCAAGTACCGGCGCCGCATCGAGCGCCTGATCGGGCGCATGGTCCGCGATGTCGACCTGGTGCCCGATATCGCGCAGGAGACCTTCATCCGCGCCTACCGGGCGATTCCTCAGTTCCGCGGCGAAAGCGCGTTCTACACCTGGCTGTACCGGATCGCGGTGAACACCGCGAAAAAGCAGCTGATGGAGCTCAAGCGCGACCCGCTGGTGACCGAATCGGCGCGGGCTTCGCGCGACGAGGACGATGACAACACCTCGCGTGTGGAAAACGAGCTGACCGACGGCGAAACCCCCGACGCGGTGCTGGCGAGCAAGCAAATTGCTTCGGCAGTGAACTTTGCGATCGAAGCCTTGTCCGACGACCTCCGGCAGGCGATCACGCTGCGCGAGATCGAGGGTTTCAGCTACGAAGAGATTGCCGAGTTGATGAATTGCCCGATCGGCACCGTGCGTTCCCGGATTTTCCGGGCGCGCGAGGCGATCGCGACGCGTTTGCGGCCGCTGCTGGACACGCGCGACGGTGAGCGCTGGTAAGGTTGATGGAGATGGACATGTCGTTTGATGCAGAACGTGATGCCGCGGCGCTCGAGCGCTTGTCGGCGCTGGTCGATGGCGAACTCGACGGTCAGACCGCGGCGCAGGCCTGCGGCCACTGGCGAGAGAGCGGCGAGGCCCGTGCGACCTGGCATGCGTACCAGCTGATCGGCGACGTGTTGCGCTCCGATGACCTGGCCGGCGGCGCGGTGCGCGACGTGGTGTTCCTGCACGCGCTGCGCGCGCGGATGCAAGACGAGCCAGTGGTGCTGGCGCCGCAACCGGTGCTGCCCGCTGCGCCGGCGCCGCATCCGGCCGTGGCGCAGTTCGCCAACGGGGCTCGCAGCAGCCGATGGTCGTGGCGGGCTTCGTCGGCGGTCGCTGCGGGGTTTGTCGCGGTTGCCGGCGTGGTGATGCTCACGCGCGGGCCGGCCGCGCCGATGGACGTGGCGGTCGGTGCGCGCCTGGCGCAAAACGCGTCGGTGACCCCCGTCACTCCCGTGCTGGCGAGCCCGGTGATCGTCGTGGGCGACCCGCAGGCGGTCGTCGCCAGCGGCCAGGTGATACGCGACGCGCGACTCGACCGCTACCTGGCCGCCCACAAGCAGTTCGCCGGCAGCTCGGCCCTTGGTGTGCCGTCGGGCTTTTTGCGCAACGCCACCGCGACCGTGTCTGAGCGCTGATGCGGCCCATGCTGCGGCGCCCGTTCTCTGCGCTGGCGATGGTCGGCGCCGTCTGCATGGTCGCGCCGGTCGTCTGGGCACAGCCCGCGAGCGGCCCTGCCGCCGACGGCCCGGCGCCGGAACGCGAGGTGCGCGCCTGGCTGTTGCGCATCCACGAGGCTGCGACGCATCGCAACTTTCAAGGCACGTTCGTCGTCAGCGGCGGCGGGGCGGTGTCGAGCGCGCGCATCGCGCACTTCTGTGAAGGGCCTAACCAGTTCGAGCGCAGCGAGTCGCTGGACGGGCAGGCGCGCCACGTGTTCCGCCACAACGACGTGGTGACCACCTTGTGGCCGGCCACGCACGTTGCGACGATCGAGCAGCGCACCTTGTTGTCGGAGTTTCCGGCCCTGCTGCAGGCGGGCGACGACCGCATCACCGAGTTCTACGAGGTTCGCAAGCAAGGCGCCGAGCGCGTCGCCGGCCATGAGGCCAACGTGCTGGTCGTGAAGCCGCGCGACAACTACCGCTACGGCTACCGCCTCTGGGCTGAGCAGACGACGGGGCTCCTGCTGCGTGCAGATGTACTGGGCGAGCGCAACGAGGTGCTCGAATCGTCGGCGTTCTCCGATGTCGCGATCGGCGTGAAGCCGCAGCCCGAGTCGGTGCTGGCGCCGATGAAGAAGCTCGACACCTACCGCGTGCTGCGCCCGGTGCTGACGCCCACCAAGCTCGAGGCCGAGGGGTGGGTGCAGCGCCAGGTGGTGCCAGGCTTTCGGCAGGTGAGTTGCGTCAAGCGACCGATGGACACGGCCGGTGCGGCCGACCAGGCCGCCGCCACCGACCCGCAGGTGCTGCAGACCATCTATGCCGACGGACTGACCTATGTGTCGGTCTTCATCGAGCCGTTCAACGCGCAGCGCCACACCCGGCCGATGCTGGCCAGCGTGGGCCCGACCCAAACGCTGATGCAGCAACAGGGCGACTGGTGGGTGACCGTGGTCGGCGACGTGCCGACGGCGACACTCAAGCTGTTTGCCAAAGGGCTGGAGCGTTTGAAAAAATAGCGGGTGCGGAAACAAACATCTTTTGACAGTCAGGGAGCGATCTTGAAGACAACGCCACTCCACATCGTCGATTCGGTTGCGCGCAGGCGTTTGTGGCTGGGCGCGCTCGCGCTCGGACTGGCCTTGAACAGCGCGCTGGCGGCTGCGCCGGCGAACGCGCAAGGGTTGCCCGACTTCACCGAACTGGTCGAGAAGGTCGGACCGGCGGTCGTGGGCGTGCGCACGACCGAGCGCACGCGCAGCGCGCGTGGCGGCGCCGAGATCGACGAGGACATGCTGGAGTTCTTCCGGCGCTTCGGTCTGCCCATCCCGAACTCGCCCAACGCGCCGAACACACCCAACAAGCCGAATCCGCGCACGCCGCAGCAGCCTGCACCGGACGCCGAGCCGCAGACGCGCGGTGTCGGCTCGGGCTTCATCCTCAGTGCCGACGGTTACGTGATGACCAATGCACACGTCGTCGACGGCGCTGACGAGGTCTTCGTCACGCTCACCGATTCGCGCGAGCTCAAGGCGAAGATCATCGGCGCGGACAAGCGCTCGGATGTGGCGCTCTTGAAGATCGAGGCCACGGCCCTGCCCACCGTGCGCATCGGCGACGTCAACCGCCTGAAGGTCGGCGAGTGGGTCATCGCGATCGGTTCGCCGTTCGGGCTGGAAAGCACCGTGACAGCCGGTATCGTGAGCGCCAAGGCGCGCGACACCGGTGACCTGGTCAAGCTGATCCAGACCGACGTGGCCATCAACCCCGGCAACTCGGGCGGACCGCTGATCAACATGCGCGGCGAGGTCGTGGGCATCAACTCGCAGATCTACAGTCGCTCGGGCGGCTACATGGGCATCTCGTTCGCGATCCCGATCGACGAAGCGGTGCGCGTGTCCGACAGCCTGCGCACGAACGGGCGCGTGATCCGCGGACGCATCGGCGTCGCCATCGATCAGGTCACGAAGGAAGTGGCCGAGTCGATCGGCCTGGGCAAGCCGGTGGGGGCGATGGTGCGCAGCGTCGAGGCGGGTGGGCCGGCCGAGAAGGCTGGCGTCGAGGCCGGCGACATCATCACCAAGGTCGATGGTCGTGCGGTCGAGAAGTCCAGCGATCTGCCGCGCATGGTCGGCGTCACCAAGCCGGGGTCCAAGGTCGTGCTACAGGTCTTCCGTCGCGGGGCCTACCGTGACGTGAGCGTCACCGTGGTCGAGTTCGAGCCGGCCGAGCGCGCCGCAAGCGCCGCCTCGCGCGACGCGACCAAGCCGCCGGCAACCTCGGGCGCGCTCGGCCTCGGCGTGGCCGACCTCAGCGAGGTGCAGCGACGTGAACTGAAGGTCAAAGGAGGTGTGCGTGTCGAGAGCGTCGACGGCGCAGCGGCCAAGGCAGGCATGCGCGAGGGCGATGTGCTGCTCTCGGTCGATAACACCGAAGTGACCAGCGCCAAACAGTTCGAGGCGTTGGTCGCCAAGCTCGACAAATCAAAGGCCGTGACGGTGCTGGTTCGACGCGGCGACACGGTCAACTTCCTGATCATTCGGCCGAACAAGTAGCAGCAAACCCGGTGGAGGCACCGGGTCTTTCCACAAGGTGGGAGCGAGCCGAGCACTGGCGGTCGCGGCCAGACAGGTCCGGTTGAGGTGTGAATAAGTTTGTGATCGCTCACATCTTAATCCTGGGATCGATTGCTGTTGCTGACCGCTACAATCGTGCCGATCGACTCCTGGTTTTTGGCAGTTTTCACAACGAACCTGGGGTCGCAAGACTATCCCCAAGACATCCACAAGGGTTTGTGGATAACTTGTTGATGACTTATCCTGTTGGCAGCCTGCAACGACAAGAAATCGAGCAACGGCGCGGTTTGCAGCCCGGCTCTTTTGACTACAATGAAATCCCAACAAGCAGTTGCCAATCGTTTTGTTGGAAGGCGCGTCAATCGTTCGACGTGCCTTTTTTTTGTGTCCGGCCGGCCCTTCGGGCCTTCACATCGCTTCGCGATATGAGCCTCCCACGCAACGGCTGCGCCGTTGTGATTTCGAGTTGAGGCGTACGTCAGTCGCATCGCAGCAAGCATGAATCACATCCGAAATTTTTCGATCATTGCCCACATCGATCACGGCAAGAGCACGCTCGCCGATCGTTTGATTCAGCGCTGCGGCGGTCTCTCCGATCGCGAGATGGAAGCGCAGGTGCTCGACTCGATGGACATCGAGCGCGAGCGCGGCATCACGATCAAGGCGCAGACTGCGGCACTGTCGTACACGGCGCGCGACGGTCAGGTCTACAACCTGAACTTGATCGACACGCCGGGCCACGTCGACTTCTCTTATGAGGTGAGCCGCTCGCTGTCAGCCTGCGAAGGCGCGCTGCTGGTCGTCGACGCGAGCCAGGGCGTCGAGGCGCAGACGGTCGCCAACTGCTACACCGCGCTGGACCTCGGGGTCGAGGTCGTGCCGGTCCTGAACAAGATGGACCTGCCGAACGCCGACCCGGAAAACGCGAAGGCCGAGATCGAAGACGTGATCGGCATCGATGCCGACCACGCGATCCCGTGCAGCGCGAAAACCGGCGAGGGCATCGACGACATCCTGGAAGCGGTGATCACCCGCATGCCCGCGCCGCGTGGCAACCCCGACGCACCGTTGCGCGCGATGATCGTCGACTCATGGTTCGACAACTACGTCGGCGTCGTGATGCTGGTGCGGGTGGTCGATGGCACGCTGATCAAGGGTGAACGCATCCGCATGATGGCCAGCGATGCCGTCTACAACGCCGACAGCCTGGGCGTGTTCACGCCGAAGTCGGTGGGCCGCGAACAGCTGAACGCGGGTGAGGTCGGCTTCATCATCGCCGGGATCAAGGAGCTGCAGGCGGCGAAGGTCGGCGACACGATCACGCTCGAGAAGAAGCTGCCCAACAACAAGGGCCCGGCGACCGAGGCGCTGCCCGGCTTCAAGGAAATCCAGCCGCAAGTCTTCGCCGGTCTCTACCCGACCGAGGCCAGCGAGTACGATCAGCTGCGCGACGCGCTCGAAAAGCTCAAGCTCAACGACTCGTCGCTGCGCTATGAGCCCGAGGTGAGCCAGGCGCTGGGCTTCGGCTTCCGCTGCGGCTTCCTCGGCCTGCTGCACATGGAGATCGTGCAGGAGCGGCTGGAACGCGAGTTCGACCAGGACCTGATCACGACCGCGCCCAGCGTCGTCTACGAGGTCCAGCTCGGCAACGGCGACGTGATCCAGGTCGACAACCCGTCCAAGATGCCCGACCTCGGCCGCATCAACGAGATCCGCGAGCCGATCGTGCTGGTGCATCTGTACATGCCGCAGGACTACGTCGGCCCGGTGATGACGCTGGCCAACCTGAAGCGCGGCACGCAGATCAACATGGCCTACCACGGCCGCCAGGTGATGCTGACCTACGAGATGCCGCTGGCCGAGATCGTGCTCGACTTCTTCGACAAGCTCAAGAGCGTGTCGCGCGGCTACGCGTCGATGGACTACGAGTTCAAGGAATACCGTGCCGCCGACGTCGTGAAGGTCGACATCCTGCTCAACGGCGACAAGGTCGACGCGCTGTCCATCATCGTGCACCGCAGCCAGAGCAACTACCGTAGCCGCGCCGTCGTCGCCAAGATGCGCGAGCTGATCTCGCGCCAGCAGTACGACGTCGCGATCCAGGCGGCGATCGGGGCCAACATCATCGCGCGTGAGACAATCAAGGCGCTGCGCAAGAACGTGATCGCCAAGTGCTACGGCGGCGACATTTCGCGCAAACGCAAGCTGCTCGAAAAACAAAAGGCCGGCAAAAAGCGCATGAAGCAGATCGGGTCTGTCGAAGTGCCGCAAGAAGCGTTTCTGGCCATCCTCCAAGTGGAAGACTGATGGGTGCTTTGACCGGTTTGCTCTATGGCCTGCTCGCGGCCTTTCTCGGTGGTTGGTATTTCGGCAAATGGAGCGGCAATTTCTCGCTGCTGCTGCTGATCCTCACGGTCGTCACCTTCGCTTACTGGCTCGCCGAGCGCTTCCATTTCGCGCCACGCCGCGCCGCGGCTGCCGTGACCCTCGAGCAGCAAGACGGCGAGCGCCGAGCGCGCCTGGCCCAGCAAGGCATCACCAAGGTCGACAGCGACGTGACACAGGCCCGCGACACGCTGCTGATGCAGCCGTGGTGGCTGGACTGGACGGCCGGCCTGTTCCCGGTGATCCTGGTCGTGTTTCTGCTGCGCTCGTTCCTGTTCGAGCCGTTCAAGATCCCCAGCGGCTCGATGATCCCGACCCTGCTGATCGGCGACCTGATCCTGGTCAACAAGTTCTATTACGGTGTGCGGCTGCCGGTGATCAACAAGAAGATCATCGCCAACCACGAGCCACAACGTGGTGACGTGATGGTGTTCCGCTACCCCAAGGACACCAGCGTCGACTACATCAAGCGCGTGGTCGGCGTGCCGGGCGACGAGGTCTCGTTTCGCGAACAGAAGCTTTACGTGAACGGCGTGCCCGCGCCGTTGGAGCAGACGCCGCCGCCGGGCTTCTACGACGAAGACCAGCGCCAGTACTACCCGGAGTTCAAGGAAAAGCTCGGCGACGTGGAGCACCGTATCCTGCTGAACCCGCGTAGCCAGCCTTTCTATGGGGCTGAGGACAAAATCACGTTCCCGTTCCGCGAGAACTGCCGCTACAGTGCCGAGGGCGTGACCTGCAAGGTGCCGCCAGGCAACTATTTCATGATGGGCGACAACCGCGACAACTCGCAGGACTCGCGCTGGTGGGGCTTCGTGCCCGACGAGAACATCGTCGGCAAGGCCTTCCTGGTCTGGATGAATTTCGGTAACTTGAAGCGCATCGGCGGGTTCCAGTGAACCCCGGGTGCACGACGTCGACAGGAGCAGCAAGCATGACGGTCAAGTTTCATTCGGCTCGTGGCGCCGGCCCGACGCGGCAGCGCGGCATCACGCTGTTCGGGCTGATGTTCTGGGCCATCGTGGTCGGCTTCGGCGCGCTCCTGATCATGCGCGTGCTGCCGACCATGAACGAGTACTTCACGATCCAGAAGGCGGTGAAGAAGATCGCCACCGACGGTGGCAACACCGTGCCCGAGATCCGCTCCGCCTTCGAAAAGCAGAAGGAAATCGAGTATTCGATCCAGTCCATCAGCGGCAAGGACCTGGTCATCACGAAAGAGAACGACAAGGTCGTCATCAGCTTCGCCTACGACAAGGAAATCGAGCTGATGAAGCCGGTCTACCTCTTGATCAAGTACGAAGGCCGCTCCAAGTAGCCGGTGTGTTCCACCGACCCGTGCCGCCACCATGGAATCCCGCCTCGACGCCCTGCAGCGACGCATCGGCCACCGCTTCGGCGATGCCGAACTGCTGACGCGCGCGCTGACGCACCGCAGCTTCGGCGCCGACCACAACGAACGGCTCGAGTTTCTCGGTGACGCCGTGCTGAGCCTGGTGATCTCGGGCCTGCTGTTCGAGCGTTTCGCCGGCTCCGATGAAGGCGATCTGACCCGCGTGCGTGCCCACCTGGTGCGCGAGGAAAGCCTGCACCGCGTCGCCGTGCAGATGGGCTTGCCCGAGGTGCTGCGCCTGGGCGAGGGCGAGGCGCGAGGCGGCGGCGCGCAGCGCGCGTCCATCCTCGCCGACGCGCTCGAGGCGCTGATCGGCGCCACGCACCTCGATGGCGGCTTCGATGCCGCCCGCACCGTCGTCACCGGCCTGTTCGGTGAAGTCATCAACACGACCGACCTGACGAGTTGGTCCAAAGACGCCAAGACGGAACTGCAGGAATGGCTGCAAGCGCGGCGCCTGCCGGTGCCGACCTATCGCATCAGCGCGACGCGCGGACAGGCTCATGCGCAGACCTTCGAGGTCGAGTGCGTGGTGCCGGCGCTGCACCTGGTCGAATCGGGCGAGGGCCGTTCGCGCCGCGTTGCCGAACAAGAGGCGGCGCGTCGCATGCTCGATGCCTTGAAGTTGAGCGACAAGCCCGGCGGCCCGCTCCAGTCCTGAACTGACCCCATGACCGACACCGAACAAGATCCCGCGCCTGCTGCGCAGCGCTGCGGGCTGGTGGCCATCGTCGGTCGGCCGAACGTCGGCAAGTCCACGCTGTTGAATGCGCTGGTGGGCCAGAAGGTGAGCATCACCTCGGCCAAGGCCCAGACCACGCGCCACCGCATCACCGGCATCCGCACCGTCGACGAGGCGCAGTTCGTGTTCGTCGACACGCCAGGCTTTCAGACCAAGCACAGTGCGGCACTGAACCGCACGCTGAACCGGACCGTGACCGGGGTGCTGAGCGATGTCGACGTCGTGTTGTTTGTCGTCGAAGCCGGCCGCTTCGGGCTGGACGACGCGAAGGTGCTCGCGCTGATGCAGGACTCGGGCAAGCCGGTGTTCCTGATCGCCAACAAGCTCGACACCGTGGTGCGTCGCGCCGATCTCGCGCCCTGGCTCAAGGGCATGCAGGAACGCCATGCCTTCGCCGAGTTCGTGCCCCTGTCGGCCAAGAAGGACGCCGACGTGCAGCGCCTGCTCGGCATCGTGAAACCCTACTTGCCCGAGCAGCCGTGGTTCCACGACGAAGACGCATTGACCGATCGCAGCGAGAAGTTCCTTGCCAGCGAGATCATCCGCGAGAAGCTGTTCCGCCTGACCGGCGACGAGCTGCCCTACACCTCGACCGTCGTGATCGACGAGTTCAAGGAAGAGGGCAACCTGCGCCGCATCTCGGCCAGCATCGTGGTCGAACGCGATTCGCACAAGGGCATCGTCATCGGCAACGGTGGCGAGCGCCTGAAGCGCATCGGTTCCGAAGCCCGCCAGGAGCTCGAGACGCTGATGGACGCCAAGGTCTTCCTCGAGCTCTGGGTCAAGGTGCGCTCGGGCTGGGCCGACGACGAGGCCCACCTGCGCTCGTACGGTTACGAGTAAGCTGGAATGACGACCCCAAGGCGCCTGCGGCGCCGGCCCCCGAGGGGCGCTCAGGCCGCCGAGGGCCACGAAGTGGGCCTCTTCGTGGCCCATGGCGGCCCGGCGCCGGCCTGAGATGGCCACGCGCAGCCCCCGTGCGCCGCTGACAGCCTTCGTGCTGCACCGCTACGACTGGAGCGAGTCCAGCGTGATTCTCGACCTGTTCTCGCGTGAGCAGGGCCGGCTCGCGGTGGCGGCCAAGGGTGCGAAGAAGCCGTACTCCAACTTTCGCAGCGTGCTGCTGCCGTTCCAGCGCCTCCACGTGTCGCTGAGCGGCGCGGCGGCGAAGGACGAGGCGTCGAACAGCGACGTGCAGAACCTGCGCGGGGCCGAGTGGGCCGGTGGCGCGGCCATGCTCACCGGCGCAGCGCTGTTCAGCGGCTTTTACCTGAACGAGCTGCTGATGAAGCTGCTCGCGCGCCACGACCCGCACGAGGCGCTGTTCGACGTTTATGCGCTGACCTTGCCCGAGCTCGCCTCCAACGACGAGGCGCAGGTTCAATCGGCACTGCGCGCGTTCGAGCTGACGCTGTTGCAGCAGACCGGTCTGCTGCCCGACCTGAGCCTGGCCACGCAGACGCAGGATGCCGTGCAGACCGAGCGCCGCTACGCGTTGTCGGCCGAGGCCGGCGTCGGTGCCGGCGGCGAGATCGGTGGCAGCACCTTGATCGGTCTGCAGGCGGCCCTGCAGCATGGCAGCCTGCCGGCGTTGCAACAGGCCTGCCGGCCCGCGTTGCCTGAATTGAAGAGCGCGTTGCGCGGCATGATTCAACACCACCTCGGGGCCTCGACGCTGCGCACGCGTCAGGTGATGATGGGTGTGCAGAGCCTGTCGTGAAGCCAGGCGCGCGATGCCCGAGAATCCACACCCATGAACCCGCTCCTCACCACCGGCACGCCGGCCCAGCGCAGCACCGCGCTGTCGGTCAACGTCAACAAGGTCGCGTTGCTGCGCAACGCGCGCACGCTCGGCACCCCGAGCGTGGTGCGCGCCGCCACGCTCGCACTCGAGGCCGGCGCACACGGCATCACAGTGCACCCGCGGCCCGACGAGCGCCACATCCGCACCCACGACGTGTTCGACCTGGCCGAGCTGATGGTGCAGTGGCCGCAGGCCGAATACAACATCGAAGGCAACCCGCTGCACAACCTGATGGACCTGCTGCGCGAGATGGTGGCCAAGGGCCGGCGGCCGCACCAGGTCACCTTCGTGCCCGACAGCGTCGCGCAGTCCACCTCCGACCACGGCTGGCGGTTTCCGCAGGACGCCGAGGTGCTCGCCCCGCTGATCGCCGAAGCCCATGCGCTGGGCGTGCGTGTGAGCCTGTTCATGGACCCGCTGCCCGAGGCGATGGCCGCGGTGCGCGCGCTCAGCGCCGATCGCGTCGAGCTCTACACCGAGAGCTACGCGCGCGCGCACGGCACGCCCGATGCCGCGCGCGTGCTGGCCGGCTTCACGGCGACGGCGCAGGCGGCGCTGCGCGAGGGCTTGGGCATCAATGCGGGCCACGACCTGAACCGCGACAACCTGACCGATTTCCTGCGTGCCGTGCCCGGTGTGCAAGAGGTGTCGATCGGCCATGCGTTGATCGCCGACGCGCTGGAACTCGGCTACACCGAGACCGTGCGCGGCTACCTGAACTGCATCGCCCGCGCGGCATGATCTACGGCGTCGGCACGGATATTTGCGATGTGCGGCGCATCGCGGCGACGTTCGAGCGCCGCGGTGAGCGCTTCGCCGAGAAGGTGCTGGGCCCGCACGAGATCGAAGTCTTCCGCCAGCGCCTGGCCAAGGTGCGCTCGCGCGGCATCAGCTACCTGGCGACACGCTTCTCGGCCAAGGAGGCGTTCTCCAAGGCCATCGGCATGGGCATGCGCATGCCGATGACCTGGCGCGACTGCGAGGTCGTGAAGGCGCCGAGTGGCAAGCCGCAGATCCGCCTGCACGGCGAACTGGCCGAGTGGTTCGAGGCGCGCGGCCTGAGCGCGCACGTGAGCGTGACCGATGAAACCGACTACGCGGCGAGCTTCGTCGTGGTCGAACAGCACGAGACAACCTGATGAGCACCCACGCCCCCGTCGTTCTCGACATCGCCGGCAAGACCCTGAGCGCGGACGACCGCCGCCGTCTGCAGCACCCGCTGACCGGCGGCCTGATCCTGTTCACGCGCAACTGGACCGACCGCCGCCAGCTCACCGAGCTGACGAGCGAGGTCAAGCTGCTGCGCCCCGACCTGCTCATCACTGTCGACCACGAAGGCGGCCGCGTGCAGCGCTTTCGCACCGACGGCTTCACGCATCTGCCGCCGATGCGCGTGCTCGGCGAGATGTGGATGAACGACGGCAAACGGGGTGCCGGCAGCGGCGCGCTGAACGCGACCGATGCCGCGACCGCCGCCGGCTTCGTGCTCGGCGCCGAGCTGCGCGCCTGCGGCGTCGACTTCGCGTTCACGCCGGTGCTCGACCTCGACCATGGCCACAGCGCCGTGATCGGTGACCGCGCCTTTCATCGCGACGCGCGCGTCGTCACGCTGCTCGCGAAAAGCGTGATGCACGGCCTGCTGCTGACCGGCATGCGCCATTGCGGCAAACACTTCCCCGGTCACGGTTTCGCGACCGCTGACAGCCATGTCGAACTGCCGATCGACCCGCGCAGCCTGAAGGCCTTGCTGGCGGAGGACGTGCGACCCTACGAGTGGCTCAGCACCAGCCTGGCCAGCGTGATGCCGGCGCACATCATCTACCCCAAGGTCGACGCGCTGCCGGCGGGCTTTTCAGAGCGCTGGTTGAAGGACATCCTGCGCCAGCAGCTCGGCTTCAACGGCGCGATCTTCAGCGACGACCTCAGCATGGAAGGGGCGCGGCGCATCAACGGCGTGCCGGTGAGCTTCACCGACGCGGCGGTCGTCGCGTTGAACGCGGGCTGCGACATCGTGCTGCTGTGCAACCAATCATTGAATGGCGGCCGAGCGGTCGATGAGCTGCTCGATGGCCTCACCGCGGCCGAGCACGAAGGCCGCTGGCAACTCGACCCCGACAGCGAGGCGCGCCGCCTGGAGCTGCTGCCGCAGACCGCACCGTTCACCTGGGAAGAGCTGATGCACCTGCCGGCCTACCAGCACGCGCTCGAGCGGCTGCCTTGAGGCCCGTGGTTCAGTAGCTGTCGCCCGCGGGGCGCCGCGGTTTGATCGGCGGCGGTGCCAGCACCAGCTGTGTGCTCAGCTCGCGGCTCGCTTGCACGCTGCCGAGCTCAAACTCCTGCGTCGCCACCTCGACCTTCTGGTACGGATGCCAGACGTGCAAGGTGTAGCGGCCCGCCGGCAGATTCACGAGCCGCGCACTGCCGTTGGCAGCGGACTTGGCGAACCACGGCGAGTCCAGCACGACAACGTAGGCCAGCATCCAGTCGTGGATGTTGCAGCCGATGACGACGACGCCGGCCTTGTCGAACACGATGGGTTCGGTCGGCGTGCCGCTGTAGAGCTGGATCTCGAAGGACTTGGCAGTCGAAAACGAATAGACGTGGTGCTTGACCTTGTCGTGGTTCGGGAACACCACCCGCGTGCCGGTGGCGACCACCGTGACGAAGGGATCGAATTCGCGGTTGACCTGGCCGATCTCTGCAGGCGTCGCGCTGCTCTTGCCGGCGCGGGGCGCGCTGGGGTCCAGCCAGACCACGGCGTCCTTCACGGCCGCACCCTGCGCATCGCGCACCGCGACCGTCACCTGCGCCGCTGCAGCGAATGTCGACAGCGTGGCCAGCAGAACCGCCACGATCGGCTGGCGGCGCGCGGCGCGCCCGAGCGATGGGTTCAAGGCGCGACGGGCGTCAACGGCGCCGCCGGGTCGATCTGCCAGATTTCGCTGACCAGCTTCATGTCGCGGTAGACCAGCACCTGCTGCGTGCGCACGGTGGTCTTGCCGCCGTACTCGGCGGTCACCGTGAGCGTCACGCCTTTCGGGTTGCCGCTTTGGGTGATGCTCGTGCGCTGCAGCGGCCGTGGCTGGTTGTCGTTGGCGGCCGCGAATTTTTTCCACAGTTCACGCACGGCCTCGGCGCCGCGGTAGCGGCCGTCGAGCGGGCCGCCGATCCAGTCCATGGACGGCTCGTCGCCATAGGCTTTCATCACGCTGTCGATATCGCCGGCGGCGATGGCTTTCAGGTGCGCATCGGCGGCGCGTTCGTCCAGCGGTCCGGCGAGCGCGAGCAAGGGCAGGCCGCAGGCGGCGAGAAGGAGGAGGGGGCGCGCAAGGTGCAGCATCGCGGAGCTCTTTCGGGATGACGGGATACCGCATCATCGGCATCCGCCACCCGAAATGAAGCACGCCGCCGGGGCGTGAGCCGCGGCGGCGTGAAGAGCTTGGCGACGCGCGTCGTCAGGCCTGCGGTTGCGAGCCTTGCGCGGTTTCGAACGGCAGCTTGATCTGCGACAGGTCCTTGCGCGTCTCGACCAGGACCAGCGGGCCCTCGGCGACGATCTCGACCGGCTTGCGCTCGCGCGGCACGTGCGCTGGCGCGGGCGTGGCGGCCATCTCGGCCTGCACGGCGCGGATCTTGTCGGCGTCGGAGTTCACCCATTGCAGACCGGCCGCTTCGGCGACCGCTTGCAGCGAGTCGGTCGGCAGCACGAACGGTGCGGCGACCACCGGCGGCGCGACCGGTGCCGGGGCGGCGACGGGCACTGCGGGCGCAGCGACCACGGCCACCGGCGCCACCGGGGCGGCAACGCCAGGCGTCGGGGCCTCGACCACCGGCGGGGCCGTCACGACCTCGGCAGCGACCACTGGGGCGGCTTCGACGACGGCGGCGATCTCGGGCACCGCTTCCGCGGCGGCGACCGGCGCTTCGACGGCATCGTCAGCAGCGACGGCGCCACCCTCTGGTGCCACATCTTCGGGGCTGCGTTCGCGGCGGTTGCGGTCACGACCGCGGCCGCGGCGCCGGCCTTCGCCGGCTTCGCCACCGTCGGCACGCGGCGTCGCGTCCGATGTCTGCTCTGCGTCACCCGCGGCTTGTTGGCCCTCGCCGGCCTCGGTCACGTCGGCAGCGGATGCTGCGGACTGACCGTTGTCGGTTCCGGCCTCGTCACGGTCACGACCACCACGTCCGCCGCGGCGGTTGCGGCGGCGACCACCTTGGCGTTCGCCCTGGGCGTCGCCGCCTTCAGGCGCGTCGCCCGGGCTGGGCAGGGTGTCGACAAAGGCTTGCGGCGATGCGGTCTCGTCGGTCACGCCATCGACCACGGGTTGCGGGCGACGCGGTTCGCGATCGGGGCGCGGGCCACGGCGACCATCGCCGCGTCCTTCGCCGCGGTTTTCGTCACGCGGCGGGCGCGGGGCGCGCTCTTCGTTGCGGCCTGCGTCGAGGTTCTCGGCGCGGGGCGTGTCGTCACCGGTCGGGCGCTCGGCGCGCTCCGGACGGCGGCCACGGCCCTCGCCGCGGTCACCGCGTTCGTTGCGCTCGCCGCCGCGGCCACCTTCACCGCGGTCTGCGCGCGGCTCGCCGCGTTCGCCGCCACGGCCTTCGCCGCGCTTGCCGTCACGGCCACCGTCGCGGCCGCCACGACCGCCTCGGCCGCCGCGCTCGCCACGTTCACCGCGGCCTTCACGTGCTTCGCCGGTCTTGGGGGTAACGACCGGTGTCTTCACCGGTGCCGCCACGGCCGGCTGCTCGGTCGCGCCGCCGAACAGGCTCTTGACCCAACCGAAGAAGCCGCCACCGGCCGGAGCCGGCGCAGGGGCCGCAGCGATCGGTGCAGGTGCCGGCACGACGATGGGCTCGGGCTTGGGCGCAGCGACCGGCGCGGGCGTCTCGGGCAGGATGCCCTTGATGACCGGTTCCTGCTTGGCCTTGGTCTTCTCGCGGCGCGTGATGCCGACTTCTTCCTCGGCCTCATCGACCATCGTGTAGCTGGCCTGCAGGTTCTCGAGGCGCGGGTCGTCGTGGCGCAGGCGCTCGAGACGGTAGTTCGGCGTGTCGAGGTTCTTGTTCGGCACCAGCAGCACCGTGACGCGCTGCTTCAGCTCGATTTTGGTGATCTCGGTGCGCTTTTCGTTCAGCAGGAACGAAGTCACTTCGACCGGCACCTGCACGTGCACGGCGGCGGTGTTGTCCTTCATCGACTCTTCTTGAACCATGCGCAGGATCTGCAGCGCGCTCGATTCGGTGTCGCGGATGTGGCCGGTGCCGTTGCAGCGCGGGCAGGTGATGTGCGAGCCTTCGCTGAGCGCCGGGCGCAGGCGCTGGCGGCTGAGTTCGAGCAGGCCGAACTTGCTGATCGAGCTGAACTGCACGCGGGCCCGGTCTTGCCGCAGCGCGTCGCGCAAGCGGGTCTCGACCTCGCGGCGGTTCTTCGACTCTTCCATGTCGATGAAGTCGACGACGATCAGGCCGCCGAGGTCGCGCAAGCGCATCTGGCGCGCGATCTCGTCGGCTGCTTCGAGGTTGGTGCGGGTGGCGGTCTCTTCGATGTCCGAACCGCGCGTCGAGCGCGCCGAGTTCACGTCGACCGACACGAGGGCTTCGGTGTGGTCGATCACGATCGCGCCGCCCGAGGGCAGGTTCACGGTGCGTGAGAACGCGGTCTCGATCTGGTGTTCGATCTGGAAGCGGCTGAACAGCGGCGCGTCGTCGCGGTAGCGCTTGACCTTGTGGGCCGTCTCCGGCATCACGTGGGCCATGAACTGCTGGGCCTGGTCGAAGATGTCGTCGGTGTCGATCAGGATCTCGCCGACGTCGGCGGTGAAGTAGTCGCGGATCGCGCGGATCACCAGCGACGATTCCTGGTAGATCAGGAACGCGCCCTTGCCGGACTTGGACGCGCCGTCGATGGCGGTCCAGAGCTTGAGCATGTAGTTCAGGTCCCACTGCAGCTCGGGCGCGGTGCGGCCGATGCCGGCGGTGCGCGCGATCAGGCTCATGCCCTTGGGGTACTCGAGCTGGTCGAGGTTTTCCTTCAGCTCTTCACGGTCTTCGCCTTCGATTCGACGGCTCACGCCGCCGCCGCGCGGGTTGTTCGGCATCAGCACCAGGTAGCGGCCGGCCAGGCTCACGAACGTGGTCAGCGCCGCGCCCTTGTTGCCGCGCTCTTCCTTCTCGACCTGGACCAGCAGTTCCTGGCCGTTCGAGATGCAGTCCTGGATGCGCGCGTCGCGGACGCTGGCACCTTCGCGGAAGTAGTTCTTCGAGATTTCCTTGAACGGCAGGAAGCCGTGGCGGTCTTCACCGTAGTCGACGAAGCAGGCTTCGAGCGAGGGTTCGACCCGCGTCACGACCGCTTTATAGATGTTGCCCTTGCGTTGCTCGCGGCCTTCGATCTCGGTTTCGAAGTCCATCAGCTTCTGGCCATCGACGATGGCCAGGCGACGCTCTTCGGGCTGCGTCGCGTTGATCAGCATGCGTTTCATTCGTGCACTCCTTCGTGCGGCTCATTCGATGAGCCGCGCACATCCCACAGTCACCTCCGGCGCATGCCGGTGGGCGACGATTCGATGCACGAGAAAACGAAAGAAAAAGCTAAGGGTGTCGCCCTGGACTGCGGAGGTGAGTGCGCGGTCAGAAGACCGGCCGCTTCACCTGGATCTGCAGCGTTGGCGCGTGCGTCGCAGCGACAACCCGAGCGCGTGTCGACCACCGGCGAGCCAAGGCGGGCGTGCATGCCGTACCGCAGGCTGGTGGCCTGGGCAGCAAGCGCGCGCGGCGCCGTGGTTCGGGGGTGGGGATCAACATCCGCTGGGGTCCGCTGGACGCAAGCAGGAGCGGGGAGTCGACGCCGTGGTCGGCGCGAATCGGTCTCCTGCCCGGGAAAACCTTTTGATTGGGCTTGTTCTTTGTCTGCTCTGCCACCCCGGGCCCGCGGCCGCGCCGTCACTTGGGGACGGCGCCCGCCGCACGCACTGGGGCGTTGCATCACCTTGTGGTCAGGCCCTGAGGCCCGACCGCCACGGTCTGCGGTGCCGATCCCGAGACTAAACTCAGAAGAATCAAACACTTATCGCATTAACGTGGTGCAACGCATTATAGGGGCCAAACCGGGGCCCGCCGGCGCCCCGGCGGCGCCGGCCGTACACCGCGTCATCGTCGACGAATCGTCCGAGGGCCAGCGCCTGGACAACTTCCTCGTCAAGCAGCTCAAGGGTGTGCCCAAGACGCATGTCTACCGGGTGATCCGCTCCGGCGAGGTGCGGGTCAACAAGGGCCGGGCCGGCGCCGACACGCGGCTGGCACTGGGCGACGAGGTGCGCATCCCGCCGGTGCGGGTGGCCGAGAAGGTCGACGCCCGGCCCGCGCCGGCGCGCGAGTTCGCAGTCGTCTTCGAGGACGAGGCCCTGCTGGTGATCGACAAGCCGGCCGGCGTGGCCGTGCACGGCGGCAGCGGCGTGAGCTTCGGCGTGATCGAGCAGCTGCGCCAGGCGCGGCCGACGGCCAAGTTCCTGGAACTGGTCCACCGGCTCGACAAGGAGACCTCGGGCCTGCTGCTGATCGCGAAGAAGCGTTCGGCGCTGGTCGTGCTGCAGGACCAGCTGCGCGCGCACTCGGGCGACAAGGTCATCGGCAAGACCTATTCGGCGCTGGTGATCGGCGAGTGGCCGGCCAGCCGCAAGGTCATCGACGTGGCGTTGCACAAGTTCCTGACCGGCGAGGGCGAGCGCCGCGTGCGTGCGGTCGACGCCGACCACGACGCCGGCAAACGCTCGATCACGCTGGTCAAGGTCGCGAAGCGGCTGGCCGGCCACACGCTGCTGGACGTGACCATCAAGACCGGCCGCACGCACCAGATCCGCGTCCACCTGACGCATGAGGGCCACCCCATCGTCGGCGACGAGAAGTACGGCGACTTCGCGCTGAACAAGGCGCTGGCGCGCCGCACCGGCTTCGACCGCATGTTCCTGCATGCCGGGCAGCTGCGCTTCGCGCACCCTGTGAGCGGCGAGGTGATGGAGCTCGCCGCACCGTTGCCGGCAGAATGCGAAGCTCTGATTCACGCGCTCGGCTCTGCATGACGTCTCCCCGCAATTTTGACCTCGTCGTTTTCGACTGGGACGGCACGCTGTTCGACTCGACCGCGCTGATCACGCGCTGCATCCAGGCCGCGTGCGCCGATGTCGGCGTGCCGGTGCCCAGCGACGCGCAGGCCAGCTACGTGATCGGCATGGGACTGGTCGAGGCCTTGCAGCATGCGGCACCCGGCCTGCCGCGCGAGCGCTATCCCGAACTCGGGGCGCGCTACCGCCACCACTACTTCGCCCGTCAGCACGAAGTCGTGTTCTTCGACGGCACGCTGGCGATGCTCGAGGCGCTGAAGGCGCGTGGCCACCTGCTGGCGGTGGCGACGGGCAAGTCGCGGCGCGGGCTGGACGACGCCCTGAACACCTCGGCGCTGCGCGGCCTCTTCGACGCCACGCGCACCGCCGACGAGACCGCCTCCAAGCCCGACCCGCGCATGCTGCACGAACTGATGAACGACCTGCAGGTGCCGCCCGAGCGCACGCTGATGATCGGCGACACCACGCACGACCTACAGCTCGCGCTGAACGCCGGCGTGGCCAGCATCGGCGTCAGCTACGGCGCGCATGACCACGGCGCGTTCGCGGCGTTTCCGACCCAGCACATTGCGCATTCGATGGCCGACCTGCACGACTGGCTGCACCGCCATGCTTGAGGGCCTCATCAAGCCCGAGCCGTTGCGGCTGTGCGCGTCCGACGAACTGGTCGAGAAAGGCAACGCGGTCGTCTTCGAGGTGCTGCATTTTCGCGAGCCGGCGCGGGCGTTCGCGCTGCGCTTCGACGGCCGCGTCGTCGCCTACCTGAACCGCTGCCTGCACGTGCCGACCGAGATGGACTGGCAACCCGGCGAGTTCCTCGACAGCGGCAAGGAATTCATCATGTGCTCCATCCACGGCGCCGTGTACGAGCCGCTGACCGGCCGCTGCGCCGGCGGGCCCTGCGGGCGCGGCAAGCTCACGGTGATCGAGGCCGTCGAGCGCGACGGCCAGGTCTATTGGTATCCTTCACGCGACACGAAACCTGCGTTCGCCGAGTGAGTCGGCCGGCGCCTCCCCCATGAGCACTTCTGAAGACCACCTGCCCGCGGCCGTGCCCGCGTGGACCACCCTGGCCGAGCAGCTCGCGCGCGACATGCTGCGCGAGCGCCGCAGCGAGCGCCGTTGGCGCATTTTCTTTCGGCTGGTCTGGTCGCTGCTGTTTGCGATTGTCGCGCTGGCGTTGCTGGCCTCGCGCAGCCACAACGCCGCGCCGACCGGGCCGCACACGGCACTGATCGAGGTGCGCGGCGAGATCGCGGCGGGTGCCGAGGCGAGCGCCGAGAACCTCGTGCCCGGCATCAAGAGCGCCTTCGAGGACGCCGGTGCGCAGGCCGTCGTGCTGCGCATCAACTCGCCGGGCGGCAGCCCGGTGCAGGCCGGCATCGTCAACGACGAGATCCGGCGCCTGAAGAAGCTGCACCACAAGAAGGTCTACGCGGTCGTCGAGGAAACGTGTGCCTCGGGTGCGTACTACATCGCGGTCGCGGCCGATGAGATCTACGCCGACAAGGCCTCGGTCGTCGGCTCCATCGGCGTGCTGATGGACAGCTTCGGCGCCACCGGCCTGATGGACAAGCTCGGTGTCGAGCGGCGCCTGCTGACGGCGGGTGAGAACAAGGGCATCGGCGACCCGTTCTCGCCGCTCACCGACAAGCAGCGCGGCTACATCCAGGTCACGCTCGACCAGATCCATCAGCAGTTCATCGCCGTCGTCAAACAGGGGCGCGGCGCGCGCCTGAAGGAGACGCCCGAAACGTTCAGCGGCCTGTTCTGGAGCGGCGAGCAGGCGCTCGCGATGGGCCTGGTCGACCACCTCGGCAACCTCGACTACGTCGCGCGCGAAGTCGTCAAGGCCGAGGAGGTGATCGACTACACGCCCAAGGACAACGTCGCCGAGCGGCTCGCCAAGCGCTTCGGCGCAGCCATCGGCGCCGGCGCGGTCAAGGCCGTGCAGGGCGCGGCGACGACCATCCGCTGACCGCGCGCCGCGCGGTTCTTTCCGGGCGCCAGCGCGCCCGCCTCTGCCTGCGGGCAGCTCCATTCGAGAGAGTCATCCTTGTTCAAGAATCTGATCGTGTACCGCATCGCGGCCGGCTGGTCCGTCAACCCCGCGCAAATGCAGGAAGGCCTGGAAAAGGCCCGTTTCATCGAATGCGGCGCGACGCAGCCGATCTCGCGCGGCTGGGTCGAACCGCGCGGCGTGGCGCATGCGCCGCTGGTCGAGCTGGTCGCGGGCCAGCTGCTGCTGAAGCTGGTCACCGAGCAGAAGGTCTTGCCCGGCACGGTCGTGAAGCGCCGTGTCGACGAGATGGCCGCGCAGATCGAGAAGACCACCGGCCGCAAGCCCGGCAAGAAGCAGAAGAAGGAGCTGAAGGAAGACGCGGTGCTCGAACTGCTGCCGCAGGCCTTCACGAAGCAGTCTGCCGTCAACGTGTGGCTGGACGCCGAGCACATGCTGCTGCTGGTCGACGCGAGCAGCCCCGCGCGCGCCGACGACGTGGTGACGCTGCTGGTCCAGTCGTTCGACGGCCTGAGCATCAGCCACGTGAACACGGTCGAATCGACGGCCGTCGCGATGACGCGCTGGCTCGCGACCGGCGAGCCGCCGCAGGCCTTCACGGTCGACCGCGAGTGCGAGCTGAAATCGGCCGACGAGATGAAGTCGGTCGTGCGCTACGCGCGCCACCCGCTGGACACCGACGAGGTGCGCCGCTACGTCGCCGAGGGCAAGCTGCCAACCAAGCTCGCGCTGACCTGGCAGGGCCGCGTGTCGTTCATGCTGACCGACACGATGCAGATCAAGAAGATCGCGTTTCTGGACGGCGTGTTCGAAGGCAGCAAACCAGGCAAGGACGAGGCCTTCGATGCCGATGCGGCGATCGCCACCGGCGAGCTGCGCAAGCTGATCCCCGACCTGCTCGACGCCTTGGGTGGCGAGCAGCCGCTGTCGGCCTGACTCTTCGGCCTACGAGACCAGCATCCCCTTGGTCTCGATGAACTTGACGACCTCGGCCAGCCCGGTGTGGGTCTTCAGGTTGCTCATCACGAAGGGCCGCGCGCCGCGCATGCGTTTCGTGTCGGCCGCCATCACGTCGAGGTTGGCGCCGACATAGGGCGCGAGGTCGGTCTTGTTGATCACGAACAGGTCGCTCTTCGTGATGCCGGGCCCGCCCTTGCGCGGGATCTTCTCGCCGGCCGCGACGTCGATCACGTAGATGGTCAGGTCGCTGAGCTCGGGGCTGAAGGTGGCCGCGAGGTTGTCGCCGCCGCTCTCGATGAAGACGATGTCGGCGTTCGGGAACTTCTCGAGCATGCGGTCGACCGCCTCGAGGTTGATCGACGCGTCTTCGCGGATCGCGGTGTGCGGGCAGCCGCCGGTCTCCACGCCCATGATGCGCTCGGCCTCGAGCGCGCCGGCGACCGTCAGCAGGCGCTGGTCTTCCTTGGTGTAGATGTCGTTGGTGACGACGACCAGGTCGTAGGTGGCGCGCATCGCCTTGCACAGCATCTCGACCAGCGTCGTCTTGCCCGAGCCGACCGGCCCGCCGACCCCGACGCGCAGCGGCGGAAGGTTCTTGGTGCGGTTCGCGATGTGGTGCAGTGAGGTGCTCATCGCACCGATTATCGGCGCGATCAGCGCGGCGGCGGCGGGCCGCCCGCACCGCCGCCGCCCGGTGGACCGCCGACGGGACGCGCCGCCAGCACGCCGTTGACCAGCTGGCACACGCCCTTGAGCGTTTCGCCGCTGCGGCCGGTGAATGTCACCGTCGTTCCCTCGGCCTTGCCCTTGCACGCGGCGATGGCTTCAGGCGGTGGCCCGGGCGGCGGGCCACCGGCGCCGCTCGCGGGTGGTGCCGACGGGGTCGTCGCGGCGTGGGCGTGCGGCGCCATGCAGGCGAACACCGCCAGCGCGAAACCCAGGAAGACCAGCAGGGCGAATTGGCGTGCCATGACGCGTCAGGCCGCAATGCCGACCGTCAGCGCGAGCGCGTAGCCCGCCGATACGCTGCCGGTGATGGTGGGGGTTTCCAGCGTCGCACCGTCGCTGAAAACGCCGTCGGTGGCCAGCGAGACCTTGCTCAGGTTGCTCACGCTCGCGCTGTAGCCGCTGGTTGCGTAGACGGTGTCGCACACGGCCTCTGTCATCGCGATCTGCGAGGTCTTGACGACGTGCGACACGCTGGTCGCGGTCGCCAGGCTGGGGTAGACCTCGAAGTGGATGTGCGGCCAGCGACCCGAATAGCAGGCCGGGAAGATGGTCGTGAACGTGACCTGGCCGTTGCTGTCGGTCGCCTGAACGCCACGCAGGTAGTTCTCGTTGGTCACGCCGCTCGAATACAGCGAGTACAGGCCGGCCTGGCTGCAATGCCAGATGTAGATCGCGTAGCCGGCCAGGCTCGCGCAGCTCGCGTTGGTGTTCACCAGCGTGAGCGTGACGGTCAGCGGCACGCCGGTCGCGGTGGTCGTGCTGGTGCCGAAGCTGGAACGGATGTCGCTGCGCACGATGCCGCTGAGCACAAGGGCGTTCAATGACGTGGTGCCGTCGGCGGGGTAGGGGCCGTTGGTCTCGGTCGGGATCACCGAACAGCTGGTGGTGGTCGTGCCCCCGGTGGTCGTGGTGGTGGTGCTGCCGGTCGTGGTGGTGGCCGTCGTGGTCGTCGTGGTCGTCGTCTCCACATCGTCGCCGCTGCCACCGCAGCCGAGCAGCGGCAGCGCGCCGGCGGCGCCTGCGCCGGCCAGCCAGACCAGCGCGCGGCGGCGTTTCAGCCGTGCGGCATGGAGGGTCTGCAGGTCATGGGCCAGGCCATGGTCGTGGTCGTCGGTGTGCATCGTTGGGGCTCTCTGATCGCAGCGGACAAGGGGCGCTGCGAATGGCCATGATGCGGTGGACGTGTATCGCAGGTTTCGCGTCTTTGTGTCGGTGCCGACACGTTTGTCAGCGGCCGTCAGGTGCCCGCGGCAGCACCAGACGCGCCCGCAAGCCACCTTCGGGCCGGTTGCTCAGCGTCAGGTGCCCGCCGTTGCGCTCGGCCAGGTCGCGCGCGATGTAGAGCCCCAGACCGACCCCGCCGGTGGCGCGGTTGCGTGAGGCCTCGAGCCGGTAAAAGGGCTGAAACACCGCCTCGATCTGCTCGGGCGCGATGCCGGGGCCGGCGTCGTCTATCGTCACTTCCACCTCGTTCGCGTGAGCGACCAGCGAGACCCGGGCCGAACCGCCGTAGCGCAGCGCGTTGCCGATCAGGTTGTCCAGCACGCGCTTCAGCGCCGCGGGTTGCGCCAAGACGATCACAGAGGCCATGTCGCTGGCGCTGCTCACCGGCCGACCTTCTTCGGCCAGGTCGTCGACCATCGATTGCACCAGCGCGGACAGGTCGACGCGTTCGCGCTCGGCGCGCGAGTGGCTGTTGCGCATCATCTCGAGCACGCTGCCGATCAGCGCGTCCATCTCCTGCACGTCGGCGACGCTGCGCGCGGTCTGGGCGTGTTCTTCCATCGTCTCGAGCCGCATGCGCAGGCGTGCGAGCGGCGTGCGCAAGTCGTGCGAGATCGCCGCCATCAACAGCGACTGCGCCTCGAACTGGGCCTGCAGGCGCTGTGCCATGGCGTTGAAGACCTGCGCCGTCTGGCGCACTTCGAGCGTGCCGCGCTGCTCGTCGAGCGTGGGCATGGGCCGGCGCTGGCCGAGCGCATGGCCCAGGCCCTCGGAGGCCTCGGCCAGCCGCCGCATCGGCGCCGACAACCAGCGCGCGCCGAACCACGCGGCCACGCCGATCGCGACGAAGCGCACCAGGTAGTCCAGCCACAAGGCCTCGGCCGGCAGTCCGCCGCGCGCACCCGGGCCGGCAGGTCCGCCCGGATCGCCGGCGCGCGGCGGCTCGGGTGGCGGACCGTCGCCGCCGCCCCGGCCATCGGGCGGGGGCCGATCGCGCGGCGTCGAAGGCCGGTCGAACCCCATCGGCGGCAACGACGGCAGCACCGGCACCTCGCCGAGGCCGATGCTTCGCCCGCCCGGCGGCGCGTGCACCCGCGTCGTGACGTTGAAGGCCAGCAGGTGGCTCACGACCAGCGCCCCCCACATCAGCACGAACAGGCGCTTGAAGAGCGTGTCGCTCCACACGCCGGCCCACCAACGTTTCATGGCACCACGTCCACGTCGGCGTCGAACGCATAGCCCTCGCCGCGCACGGTGCGGATCAGCGCTGGCTCGCGCGGCGAATCGGCGAGCTTCTGGCGCAGCCGCGAGACCGCGAGGTCGATGGCGCGGTCGGTCACGTCGGCGCCGGGCGCGCGCGACAGGTCGAGCAGCCGGTCGCGGCTGAGGACGCGGCGCGGGTGGTCGACGAAGGCGGCGAGCAGGCGGAACTCCGCGCTCGACAGCGCGACCACCACCTGCTGCGGCGAACGCAGCTCGCGGCTCAGGCGGTCGAACACCCAGCCCTTGAAGCCCACGCGGGTCGCGGGCTCGTCGGCGAGACCGGCGGCCGCGCCGCGCTGCGCACCGCAGCGCCGCAGCACGGCGCTGATGCGCGCCACCAGCTCGCGCGGCTCGAAGGGTTTGGGCAGGTAGTCGTCGGCACCCAGTTCAAGGCCGATGATGCGGCTCGCCGGATCGCCCTGTGCGGTCAGCATGATGATGGGCAGCGTGGACATGCCGCGCACCCAGCGGCACAGGTCCAGGCCGTTGGCGTCGGGCAGCATCAGGTCGAGCAGCAGCAGGTCGAAGGTCTCGCCGGCCGGACCGGGGGTGAGGGTGCGCTTGAGCTCGGCGCCGCTGGCCAGCGCGGTGACGCGCATGCCGTAGCGTTGCAGGTAGTCGGCCACGAGCGTGCGCAGTTCGGCGTCGTCGTCGACGAGGAGGGCGTGTGTCATGGGACGCGATCATGCGTCATTCCACGGCCGAAATCACCCGGGCATGAAGCGTGCAGAATCCGATGCTTCATCGACACCGTGAGGCTCGTCCCATGAACCTGCGCCGCATCGGCCTGCTCGCCGCCGCCTCCCTGTTGCTGCCCTGGGCGGCGCACGCCCAGGAGGCCTTGCGGGTCGTGACCGACGCGACCTTTCCGCCGATGGAGTTCGTGCAGAACGGCAAGCGCACCGGCTTCGACATCGAACTCACCGAGGCGCTGGCGGCCGCGATGGGGCGCAGGATCGAGTGGATAGACATCGACTTCAAGGGCCTGATCCCGGCGCTGGTGTCCAAGCGCGCCGACCTCGCCGTGTCGGCCATCTACATCACCGACGAGCGCAAGAAGGTCGTCGACTTCAGCGACGCGTACTTTGCCGGCGGCCTGGTCGTGCTCACCACCAGGACCGGCCCGATCAAGGGTCTGAAGGACCTGGAGGGCAGGCGGGTGAGTGTGCAGGTCGGTACCAAGTCGGTGAGCTTCCTGAAGGACAACTACCCCAAGGTCGAGCGCGTCGAGGTCGAGAAGAACCAGGAGATGTTCAACCTGGTCGAGATTGGCCGCGCGGATGCGGCGGTCACCGGCAAGCCGGCGGCGAAGATCTTCGCGCAGGCCAAGCCCTCGCTGCACGTGCTCGCCGAGCAGCTCACGACCGAGGAGTACGGCATCGCCGTGCGCAGGGACACACCCGAGATTCGCGACGCGGTGAATGCGGCGCTGAAGAAGATCAAGGCCGACGGCAGCTACGACAAGTTGGTCAACAAGTGGTTCGAGCCCAGCAAGTGACGACTTGATCTGTTGTCGATGGAACTCGACTTCGCGCCGGTCTGGGCCGGCTGGCCCGACCTGTTGCGCGGCGCGCTCGCGACCGTCGAGGTCACTGCCGCAGCGCTCGGTCTGGGCTGCGTGCTGGGTCTGTTTGGCGGGCTCGGCCGACTCGAGCCCCGGCGCCAGCCGCTCTACGCGGTCACCAGCGCCTATGTGCTGTTGGTCCGCGGCACGCCGCTGCTGGTGCAGCTCTTCATCCTGTTCTTCGGGCTGCCGCAGTTCGGCATCGTGCTGCCGGCCTTCGCGTGCGGCGTGATCGGCCTGGGCCTGTATTCGGGCGCTTATGTTTCGGAGATCGTGCGCGGCGCGATCCAGTCCATCGACCGCGGCCAGGTGCTGGCCGCGCAATCGCTGGGCATGACCGAACGCCAGGTGATGCGCCATGTCGTGCTGCCGCAGGCGCTGGTGCGCATGATTCCGCCGCTGGGCAACGAGTTCATCGCGCTGATCAAGAACTCGGCGCTGGTTTCGCTGCTGACCATTCCCGACCTGATGCACGAAGGCCAGAAGATCATCGCGGTGTCGTACCGTTCGCTCGAGGTCTATCTGGCGGTGGCCGCGGTCTATCTGGTGCTCACCGGCACGACGGCGTGGGCGCTGCGGCGTGTCGAGCACCGCTTGAACGCGAGTCGCCGTCTGTCGTGAATCAGGAGCGGAACAGGCGCGAGTACTGCGTCTCGTGGCGCGCCGACAGGATCGCGAGCATGGGCGTGAAGGCCTGGCGCTCACTGTCCATCAACGCAGTCGCCTGGTCCACGGCGGCGGGCAGATCGGCCACCAGCGCGGCCAACACGCGCTGCCCCGCGCTCTGACCCAGCGGCACGGCTTTCAGCGCCGCCTGCACCATGTTTTCGGCCCAGCCAAAGCCGAAGCTCAGCAGCGCCTCGCGCAGCGGCGCACCGGTCTGCGCCGCGGCGAGTGCGAACGCGATCGGCCACGTGGGCGCCGGTGCGAGCGTCTTCAGCTGCGCGACCCGCGGATCGATTTCGCCGCGGTTCTTCAACCACTCGACCAGCGAGCGTCCCATCTGCTGCGTCTGCTGGCGCAGCTCGGCAGTCTCGCGTGTCGTCGTGACCCAGTCGTTGAGTTCGGTGACGTGGGCCAGGTCGTTGCGCTGCCAGGCCTTGAAGGCCTTGGCGCAGACCGCGAGGTCGCTGCGCGCCAGGCTCAGGTGCAGCTGGTCGCGCAGCCAGGCGGCAGCCTCGGTCTCGTTGGTCACGAGACCCGCTTCGACGGCGGCTTCCAGCCCTTCGGAGTAGCTGAAGCCGCCCACCGGCAAGGCCGGTGACGCGAGCCACATCAGTTGCAGCAGCGCGCTGGCGCTGACCGGTGCGGCGCGCTCGCGCATCAGTGGTCGTGCTGGCAGTCGGGGCCGTGCACGTGGCCGGCGTGGCCATGGTCGTGCGCGTGGTCTGCGTGAGCGTGATGCGCGTGGCCGTGTGCATGATGATCATGACCATGGCCCGCGTGAGCGGCATAAGCCCCGCCCTCGGGCTCGAACGGCGCGAGCAGTTCCGTCACGTCGAGGTGCATCTTCTGCAGCATCTCGGCGAGCACGTGATCGGGTTCGATCTGCAGGTACTCGGGCGTCAGCTCGATCTGCACGTGCCGGTTGCCGAGGTGGTAGGCCGCGCGCACCAGGTCGAACGGCGAACCGTGGTCGGCGCAGGCCGTGATGCGCATCACGGCCTGCGGCTGTGCGATCACCTTGATCAGCGAGCCGTCTTCGGCCACCAGCACATCGCCGCCGCGCACTGCGGTGCCGCGCGGCAGGAACACGCCCAGCCTGCGGCCTTGTGAATCCTCGGTGTCGAAGCGGCTCTTCTGGCGCGTGTCCCAGTCGAGGACCACAGCGGCGGCACGTTTGAGCAGCACGGCGCTCAGGCCCTTGCCTTGGGGGAGGAGTTTGTTGACGGTGATCATGGGACGCAGGCTACCAGAGCCCTGATGACGTTGGGGGATGTGGCAATGGCGGAACGCGGTGTTCACATTCCGGGGGGGCGCTGCGCACGCCGGGTGCACGGTTCGCACCGAGTGCGTGCTTGTGGCAGCGGCAATTCCTAAGCTTCGCTCTGTCCTCGCTCTCGGCATGGGACATGGACCTGTCCAACCAACTCATCAAAGGAAGAGCATGAAAAAATTCGCATTGCTGGCGGTTCTCGCCGGCATCTCCGCCCACGCTGCCGCTCAATCGAACGTGACCCTGTTCGGCGTCATCGACGAAGCCGCTCGTTACGTCAAGAACGGCGACCTGAAGATGAAGTCGCTGGCCAGCGGTGGCATCAACACCAGCCGCCTCGGCGTGCGTGGCACCGAAGACCTGGGCGACGGCCTGAAGGCCGGCTTCTGGCTCGAAACCGGCCTGAACGCCGACAGTGGCACCCAGTCCGACGGTACCCGTTTCTGGAACCGCCGTTCGACCGTCAGCCTGCTGGGCAACTTCGGTGAAGTGCGCCTGGGCCGTGACTTCACGCCGACCTACACCGGCTACACCGACTACGACGTGTTCGGCGACAACGGCATTGCCGCGTCGAGCAAGTTCGAATCGGCGCTGGGCGTGAGCCGCGACGGCAACACGAGCACCACGGCCACCGGTCAAGGCACGCGCGCCGACAACCAGATCGCCTACCTGACCCCGGGCAACCTGGGTGGCTTCTACGGCCGCGCTTCGGTGGCGGCTGGCGAAGGCACGACGGGCAAGAAGTACTACGGCGGTCGTGCCGGCTACGCTGCCGGTCCGCTCGACGTGTCGGCTTCGTATGGCCAGTACACCGTTGCGCCGCTGGCGGGCGACGACAAGTTCAAGATCGCCGACTTCGGCGCTTCGTATGACTTCGGCGTCGTCAAGGCGATGGGCTACTACACCCAGTCCAAGTTCGCCGCGCAGAAGATCGCGTCCTACAGCATCGGCGCCGTCGCACCGGTGGGCCTCGGTCTGGTGAAGGCCGCCTACACGCATGCGAATGCGTCGGGCACGAACGCCGCCGGCGTCAGCGTGGATGCCAACGATGCGGACCAGTTCGCAGTCGGCTACATCTACAACCTGTCGAAGCGCACCGCCGTCTACGGCACCGCCGCCTACGTGAAGAACAAGGGCGCCGCCACCTTCGCCGTGGCGTCGACCCCGACGATGGTCGCGGGTGGCAAGTCGACCGGCGCCGAAGTGGGTCTGCGTCACAGCTTCTGATAGCCCGCACGTTCCGGGGCTTGCCCCGGGCCGCGCAACCGAAGCCGCGTTCTCACGAACGCGGCTTTTTTATGCTTCTGGCTTGCATCTGTTTGTTGCTCATTTCAGGATGAGGAATTCAATAGCGTTCATTACAGAATCGTAATCAAGTCGCCATCTTGCTGTCAGCCTCGAATTTCTATCGTCATGTCAACCCAACCCGTGACCCCTGCACGATGGTGATTGGCTTGCGATGCCCACCGACGTGCTGTTCACACAACACTTCTTGGAGCAACGCATGCGCAGACAAGATGTTCAACTGCTGGCACTCGCCAAACAAGGCGATATCGCCGCCCGTTGCGAAGCGGGTCGCCGCTACCTGTTGGGGGCCGATGGTTTCCCGCACCACGTCGCGACCGGCATCGACTACCTGACCCATCCGAATGTGCGCGAGCTGCCGCAGGCCGCGCGCATCATCGCCGAGAGCCTGTCGCTCGAAGAGCTGCTGCAGCTGCAGCAAGACAGTGCGCTCGCACGTGCCGCAGCGGCCGGCAGCGCGCTCGCGCAGGTCAAGCTCGGCGTGTGGTTGAGCGTGCGCCACGACCGTGCGGACGAAGGCGCGCGCTGGCTCGAAGCCGCCGCCGCGTCTGGCCACGAGGCCGCACAGCGCGCGCTCGCCGCGCTGAAGCAGCCGGGCGACGACGACAGCGCGACCGTGTTGCTGCGCACGTTGACCGCCTCGGGCGACCTCGCGGGCCCGGTCGTCGCTGTGATGGCGGCACGCCATGCGCTCGCCGAACGCGACCTCGCGCGCCTGGCCAGCGGCCTGCGCACCGCGCTCGCGCTGAGCCCCAGCGTGACCGCCGAACTGGCCGAACTGATCGCCGCCGCGGTGAAGCTCGCCGAAGACACGGCACAGCCGTTGACGGGCTTGTCGGCGAGTGCCATCGAGACCGGTCTGGACATGCGCGTCAGCCGCGGCGACCGCGACGCGGCCTACGCGCTGGGTCGTGCGCTGTGCGGCATCGCCTGCGGCGTGCTTGCCCCCGAGTCGATCGCCGATGGCCTGAACATGCGCAAGGGCGTGGCACTGCTGCTGCGCGCCGCCGACGCCGGCCGCGAAGAAGCGTGGCTGCACCTGTACCGCATGCACGGCGACCACAGCCTGTCGGTCGCGAACCCGCAGATGGCGCGCTTCTGCCTCGAGAAGGCCGCGCTGGGCGGGCAGACCGAAGCGCAGCGCAAGCTCGGCGCGCTGATGCTGCGCGCGTCCGACTCGCTCGCCGATTCGGAGCAGGCGATCCAGTGGCTGTACGAAGCCGCGAGCGCGAAGGACGAGCACGCGAAGCGCCTGATGAAGTCGCTGGTGCTGCCGCTCGAAGGCAGCGACGCCGACGCGGCCGCGGCCATCGAACTCGTGCGCCACGACGACCCGTGGCTCGCGGTGCGTCTGCAGCTCTCGCGCCAGTTCGGGCTGACCAAGCTCGAGGCGCTGTGCGTCGACCCGGCCGAGGGCATGCGCCCCTGGGGCCTGGTCGTCGGCAAGAACCCGTTCATCACGCAGATCCGCTTGTCGGCTGCGCGTGCGATCCCCGCGATGTCGCCGGCGGCGATCGAGACACTGAAGCGCGCCGCGTCGTTCTTCGGCCAGGCCAGCCGCGATGCGATGGCCTTCGAGGGCGACCTGCGCCGCCGCTCGCTGCGCCAGCGCCGTGTGTTCGAGCGCCACGGTCTCGACGAAGGCATGTTCTTCGCCACCGCCACCTCGATGACGCTGGAAGCCTTGCGCTTCGGCCCGAAGTGGGCCTTCCGCGCCAAGGAGCCGTTGCAGATGGCGCTCGCCGCCTGAGCGTCGGCCCGAGTAGGCGCCCGACTGCATGGAGGTGGACGATCACGGATACTCGCATCCTGTGAATCCGGCCGATCGACTCGGTGTCGACGGCCGTCCTCTGATGCGCATCCTGATCGTTGAAGACGAAGCCAAGACCGCGGCCTACCTGTCCAAGGGGCTGACCGAGCATTCCTACGTGGTCGATGTCGCGAGCAACGGCATCGAGGGGCTGCACTTGGCCACGTCGGGCCCGTACGACCTGATCCTGCTCGACGTGATGCTGCCGGGCCTGGACGGCTGGGGCGTGCTCGACGGCATCCGCCGCCAGCGCCAGACGCCGGTGCTCTTTCTCAGTGCGCGCGACGAGGTCAGCGACCGCGTCAAGGGCCTGGAACTCGGCGCCGACGACTACCTGGTCAAGCCCTTCGCGTTCTCGGAGCTGCTCGCGCGCATCCGCACGCTGCTGCGCCGCGGCGCCGCGCCGGCGGCACCGCAGGAGCAGCGCTTTCGCCTGGCTGACCTCGAGGTCGACCTGGTGCGGCGCCGCGTCACGCGCGCCGGCGAGCGCGTCGACCTCACCGCCAAGGAATACGCGCTGCTCGACTACTTCGTGCGCCACAGCGGCGAGGTTGTCTCGCGCACGCTGATCGCCGAGCACGTGTGGGACATGAACTTCGACAGCGATACCAACGTCGTCGATGTCGCGGTGCGGCGCCTGCGCGCCAAGGTCGACGATGCACACGACCGCAAGCTCATCCACACCATCCGCGGCGTCGGCTACGTGTTCGACGCGCGCGACGAGTGACCCCGGTGTTCAACTGGCATTTCGTCCGCGCGATCAAGCGCTCGCTGACGGCGCAGATCAGCCTGTCGATCGCGGCGATCTCGATCCTGCTGGTGGCGGGCAGCGGCCTGATGATCAACCGGCTCGCGGCGCGCGAGCTGCGCGAAGGCACCGAGCTGATCATGTTCGCGAACCTGGTGCTGGTGCGCGAGGACCTGGCCGCCGCCAATTTCGACCTGACGCGCGAGCCGCGCCGCCTGATCCAGCGCATGGACCTGCAGCTCGGCCACCTGGCGATGGCCATCCTCGACGACGAGCGCCGCGTCATCGCCGCGTCCGATCGCTTCGAGGTGCCGCTGTCGGCGCTGCCGACCACCGCGATCTCGGTCGACCAGCTGCCGGCCGGCATCGAGCATGCCGACGTGCGCGCGATGGGCAAGGCGCTGGGGCCGCTGACGACGGTCTACGTCACGCCCGACCACCGCACCTTCCGCCTGCTGCTCGCGCGCATCCCGGTGCCCGCGATGTCGCTCACGCACGAAGAGACACGCTCGCTGCTGGTCGCGTTCGCCTACGAGTCGACGCAGACGCGCCAGATCGTCACCAACGAGCTCGAGATCTTCGCGGTGACGCTGCTGATCGGCGCCATCGCCGCGGCGCTGATGGGTGTGTGGATCGCCAAGCGCATCCTGGCCGGGCCGATGCGCCTGGGCGCGGCGGCGAACCGCATCAGCGCGCAGCCGCTGCGCGAACGGCTCTCGCTGGAACACACGCCGACCGAGCTGGTCGAATCGACGCACGCGTTCAACCGCATGCTGGACCGCGTGGAGACGGCGTTCAAGCGCAACGCCGAGTTCTCGTCCGACCTCGCGCACGACCTGCGCACGCCGATCAACAACCTGCTCGGCGAGGCGCAGGTCGCGCTGTCCAAGCCGCGCTGCGCGACCGAGTACCGCGCGGTGATCGAATCGGCGATCGAAGACTACGAGCGCATCTCGCGGCTGATCGAGAACATGCTGTTCCTGTCGCGTGCCGACGACCCGCGGGCCGCCATCAACCGCGTCTGGATCGACCTGCGCCCGCTGCTCGAACGCGGCCGCGGCTACTACGAGCTGCTGGCCGACGAGCGCGGCGTCGGCATGACGCTGGACATGCAGGGTGCCGAGCCGGCGTGGCAGCAGGTGTGGGCCGACGAGACGCTGCTGAACCGCGCCATCGGCAACCTGGTGTCGAACGCGCTGCGCTACGCGCCGCGCGGCACCCAGATCTGCGTGACGACGCAGGTGCACGAGGGCGGCGGCGTCACGCTGTCGGTCGCCAACGACGGGCCACCGATCCCGCCCGAGCACCAGACGCGCATCTTCGACCGCTCGTTCCGTGCCGACGAATCGCGCGCCGGGTCGGGCTCGGGGCTGGGCCTGTCCATCGTCAAGTCCATCATGGAGTTGCACGACGGCACCGTCACGGTGAGCAGCGGCGAGGGGCGCAGCACGGTGTTCCGGCTGTGGTTCCCGGGGCCGTCGAAGGCGAAGCTCCGTGCGCTGCGCGCTGCGACCACGGCGCCGGCCAAACCCTAGCGCCGACCCTACGGCGACAAGCGCCTGCCGGGCGCTGTTCGTTCAAACCGGCCAGTCGGCATCGAGCTGTGCGAGCAGGTTCGCCACGCGCTGCGCCGCTTCGGGTGTGGCGCGGGTCATCGGCGCGCGCAGCTCGTCGCGCAAGCCATGCCGCAGCGCCAGCGCGGCCTTGACCGGCCCGGGGCTGGGCTCCGCGAACAGTGCCTGCGTGAGCGGCCACAGTCCTCGCCACAGCTGCCGCGCCGTGTGCAGGTCGCTCCGTTGCAGCGCGCGGGGCAGGGCCACGAACAGGTCGGGCCGCAGGTGCGCCGAGGCGGCGATGGCGCCCACGCCGCCCTGGCACAAGGTCGTGAACATGCGGTGGTCGTCGCCGCCCAGCAGCTGCAGTTGCCCGTCGTCGACGATGGCCTGCGCATGGTCTGCATCCGTGCTGCAGTCCTTCACCGCAGAGATGTTGGGATGCGCCGCGAGTGCCAGCATCGTTGAAGTGGCGATGCGCACGCCGGCGCGCGCCGGGATGTCGTACAGCACCAGCGGCCATGGCGAGGCATCGGCGACCGTCGCGAAGAAATCGGCGATGCCTTGCTGCGATGGCCGCACATACGATGGCGGCGGCACCAGCACGCCGGCCAGCGCCAGTGCGCCGAGGCGCGCCAGCCGCGCGACGACCGACCTGGGCGTGACGCCGGACACGCCCATGATCACGCGCAGTCCTGGGCTGGCGTCCAGCACCGTGCGCAGCACGGCGAGCTGCTCCTCCTCGTCGAGCGCGGCGGCCTCGCCGGTGCTGCCGCACACCACCACGCCGGCGATGCCGGCACCCGCCAGGGTGCGAACGAGTCGCCGCAAACCCGCGTGGTCGATCGCATCGTGGTCGAACGGGGTGACGAGCGGCACCCAAATCCCTGCAAAGTCCTGCATCGGACATCTCCATCATCAATCGACCGATGGGGAAACCGTCGAGGCACGAGCAAGCGGGTGACGCGCGGGCCGCGGGTGCGGCGTCAGACATGTTCCGTCGCTCATCCGACGACGGAACAACAGCTCCGGTCAGACGAGCGGCTGTTTTTTCGATTTGCGCGCGGCCACCAACGGCCGGCCGGTCGGGCGGAGGCGTGGGGTCGGTGTGGAGGCGTGGCGCACGACGGCAGTGTATCGGCAAGCGACGCGCAACGACCTTGAAACTGCGCTCGCCGCTCGCATCTGCGGTGACCAAGGAGAGTTGTTGTGGGCGCGACCGATGCCTTTCTTCACGATGCGTATTCACAGACCGTCAGCGACGTGGTCGAGCGGGTCGGGCCCAGCGTCGCGGCCGTGCAGCTGCGCGGCTCGGCACGCGGCGCCGACGCGTCGCTCGGCGGCGGCTCGGGCTTTCTGTTCACGCCCGACGGCTATTTGCTGACCAACTCGCACGTCGTGCGCGCGGGCCAGGCGCCGACCTCGGCGCGGCCCGAGGTCCAGCACCGCGTCTCGATGGCCGACGGGCGCGAGTTCGCGGCGCGCTGGGTCGGCGACGATCCCGACACCGACCTCGCCGTGCTCAGCATCGACGGCCTGTCGCAGGGGTCGCTCACGCACGCCTCGCTGGGCCGATCGGCGAGCCTGAAGCGCGGCCAGATCGCGGTGGCGATCGGCAACCCGCTGGGCTTCGAGCACACGGTGACGGCCGGCATCGTCAGCGCGCTGGGCCGCAGCATGCGCGCCAGCACCGGCCGGCTGATCCCCGACGTGATCCAGACCGACGCGGCGCTGAACCCGGGCAACTCGGGTGGCCCGTTGCTGAACTCGCAGGGCGAGGTCATCGGCATCAACACCGCGATCATTCGCGGCGCGCAGTCGATCTGCTTTGCGGTCGCGGTCGACATCGCGACCTGGGTCATTCCGCAACTGCTGCAGCACGGGCGCGTGCGCCGCGGCTACCTGGGCGTGGCCGGCAGCACGCAGCTGCTCGACCGCCGCATCGTGCTGGCCTACGGCCTGCCGCAATCGGGCGGCGTGCGGGTGTCGTCGGTCGAGCCGCACAGCCCTGCGGCGCAGGCCGGCGTGCGCGTCAACGACGTCATCGTCGGGCTCGACGGGCTCGCGATCCCCAGCGTCGACGCGCTGCACCAGACGCTGGACGCGAGCCGCGTGAACCGCGACTGCGTGCTCAAGCTGATACGCGGCACGAGCTCGCCGGTGCCGCTGTACGTCACGGTTCGGCCGACCGAGGCGCAGAGGGTTCACGAGCCCCGGCGCTGAGTCGTTTGCGCGGGTGGCGGCCCGAGGCGATCAGGCACCAGGCGCAGTCGGGCGATCAGCAGGCGCGTGAGCTCGACCCGGTTGGCGACGTCGAACTTGACGAACACCTTGCGCAGATGCGTGCGCACCGTCCAGTAGCTGATGCCCAGCGCGGTGCCGATCTGGTCGTCGGTGCGGCCGGCCGCGAGCAGCAGGCACACCTGCGCTTCGCGCGGCGTCAAGCCGAAGGCGCGCTCGAGGTGTTGCGCAGGGCCGGTTGCCGAGAGCACCGGCACGAGCTGGATCAGGGTGTCGGCGCCGTCACCGCTGCGCGCAACGCACAGCGTGAACTCTTCCCAGGTCGAGGGTCGGCCGGCGCGAGCGACGTGGTCGATGCGGCTGCGCAGGGTCTGCGCGTCGGCTTCGGGCAGGTCGCCGAGGAGCCGGTCGGCGGCATCGTTGGCGGGCCGCACGCCGAGCCGCACCGCGTGAGTGAAGCACGGCCAGCGGCACTGTTCGGCGGCGGTCGCGAGATCGACGTCCGCGTCGGGATCGGCGAGTTCGCTGAAGTTCAGCATGGCGTTGAGCAGGTAAGGGCGCAGCAGGCCCAGCAGCGCGACTTCGTGCTCGCCCAGCGCTCTGCGGCCGGGTGCGCGCCAGATCCTCAGGTCGCCGACGTTGTGGGCTCCCTGGTAGAGGTACAGGTCGATGCCGTCCACGGTCTTGAACGGCAACAGGAACTCGCGGTAGTAACGCGTGCGCACCAGGTCTTCTTTCGGCACGACCGCGCAGGTCAGGCTGGGCTCGCGGCGATGGCGCGCCTTCGGTGAAATCGGGTCCTCGAACTGGAAGTGCTCCACGTAGGCACGCGCCATCTCGTCCCCGCGCCCGACACAGTGGGCGTTCTCGAAGGCGCGGCGTTCGGGGTTCCAGCGGGTGCTGCCGATGAAGTCGGCATGGAACAGGCGCGCGAGATCGTCGGCCAGGTCCGGGTCCGCCAGCAGGCCGCCCCGGCCCAGCGGCCGACACAGGCGTTGCGTCACCCGCATCAACTGCCGCGACTCTTCGATCGTCAATGTTCCCGGCATGGCGCTCGTCCTCTTTCGTGTTCGCGCATTCGAACCCATCGCGCGCGAAAGTTGCCACGATTGTCCGGCCTTGTCCATCGCTGAGGTCTGCGAGGGAGAAGTCCTGATGGGGGCGGCAGCGGCCTGCGGCCAGACTGTGCTCGCCATGCCAGGAGGTGAGCGTGAATCGCAGAGAAGCGCTGAGGTTGAGCTGGGGTGCCGCGGTCGCAGGCCTGTTGACAGGCTGCGGCGGCCGAGGCGATGACAACACCGACGGAGTTCTGAAGATGCTGAATTTCACCAGCGTGACCACGGCCGACGGCGTGCGGCTGAATGTGGTGGAGACCGGCAACCGGCAAGGGCCGGCGATCGTGTTCGTCCACGGCATCTCGCAGTCGTGGCTGTCGTGGATCGCGCAGTTGGCCGATCCGACGCTGCGCGCGACCTACCGACTCGTTGCGTTCGACTTGCGCGGCCACGGTGCTTCCGAGGGCTCCCAGGTCGCGGTGGACGACGACGGCGTGCCACTCGCGGCCTTGCCGGATGCCGCGTACAACGACGGCACCGCCAGCAGCACCGCGGCGCTGTGGGCCGGCGATCTGCAGGCGGTGCTGGCCGGCCTGGGGCTGTCGTCGCCCACCGTGGTCGGCTGGTCTTACGGAGGCTGCGTGTTGTTGGACTACATCGGCGCTCATGCCGGCCTCGGCGCCATCGGCAAGGCCCTGCTGGTGGCCACCTCCCCGGTGCTGCTGCCGCCGGGCACAGCCGATGGCGGTGCCGACACCGTGTTCAGCGGTTCGACCTTCGGCGCGCTGCTGGCGACGACTCCCGTCAATCCGTTCACCGGCCACGTCAACACGCACGCGGAGGTCGCGGCCGGTCTGACCGGCTTCGTCGAGCTGTGCTACCAGGACGGTCTGGGGCGCGCTGCGCCCAGTGCCGCACAGGTGCAAGGCGTCACCGGATTCAATCTGTTCACGCCGGCCGCGGTGCGGCTGGCCATCATCGCGCGCGCGTTCGACTACCGGGCGACGCTGGCTTCGATGAGTGCATCGGACAAGGCCCGCGTGCGTGTCATCGTGCCGCAGGGCGACCAGGTGCTGCAACCGGTCAACACCGCGCAGTACTGGGCGAGCACCGGCCTGGCTGTCGACGCGATCGCAGGAGAGGGGCACCTCTATCACTACCGAAACGCCGCCGATTTCGCCAGCCGACTGGCGTTGCTGACGGGATGAGCGAGTGAGAGAGCAGATCCTTCAGAACAAAAAGTAGCGCTGCGCCATCGGCAACTCGGTCGCCGGTTCGCAGGTCAGCAGCACGCCGTCGGCGCGCACCTCGTAGGTCTGTGCATCGACCTCGATGGTGGGCATGCCGCTGTTGTGGACCATGTCCTTCTTGCCGATGCTGCGCGTGTTCTTCACGACCTCGGTGCGGCGGCGCAGGCCCAGCTGGGCCGGCACGCCGAGTTCGGCCGCGGCCTTCGAGATGAAGGTGAGGCAGGTGTTGTCCATCGCGCTGCCGAAGGCACCGAACATCGGCCGGTAGTGCACCGGCTGCGGCGTCGGGATGCTCGCGTTCGGGTCGCCCATCGCGGCCGCGGCAATCATGCCGCCCTTGATGATCAGGCTGGGTTTGACGCCGAAGAACGCCGGCTTCCAGACCACCAGGTCGGCGAGCTTGCCGACCTCGACGGAACCGACGACGTGCGAAATGCCCTGCGTGATCGCCGGGTTGATCGTGTACTTCGCGATGTAGCGCTTGACGCGGAAGTTGTCGTGGCGCGCGTTGTCTTCGGGCAGCGTGCCGCGCTGCGACTTCATCTTGTGCGCGGCCTGCCAGGTGCGGATGATGACCTCGCCGACCCGGCCCATGGCCTGGCTGTCGGACGACATCATCGAGAACACGCCCAGGTCGTGCAGGATGTCTTCCGCGGCGATGGTCTCGCGGCGGATGCGGCTCTCGGCGAACGCGAGGTCTTCGGCAATCGACGCGTCGAGGTGGTGGCACACCATCAGCATGTCGAGGTGCTCGTCGATGGTGTTGACGGTGTACGGCATCGTCGGGTTGGTCGACGAGGGCAGCACGTTGGGCAAGCCCGCGACCTTGATGATGTCGGGCGCATGGCCGCCGCCCGCGCCTTCGGTGTGGAAGGTCGCGATCGCGCGGCCCTTGAACGCGGCCACCGTGTCTTCGACGAAGCCGGACTCGTTCAGCGTGTCGGTGTGGATGGTGACCTGGATGTCGTGCCGGTCGGCCACGCTCAGGCAGTTGTCGATCGCTGCGGGCGTCGTGCCCCAGTCTTCATGCAGCTTCAGGCCGTAGGCGCCGGCCTCGACCTGCTCTTCGAGCGCACGCGGCAGCGACGCGTTGCCCTTGCCCTGGAAGCCCAGGTTCATCGGAAAGCTCTCGGCGCTCTTGAGCATCGAATGGATGTGCCACGGCCCCGGCGTGCAGGTCGTCGCGAAGGTGCCGGTGGCCGGGCCGGTGCCGCCGCCCATCATCGTCGTCACGCCGCTCATCAGCGCCTCTTCGATCTGCTGCGGGCAGATGAAGTGGATGTGGGTGTCGATGCCGCCGGCGGTGATGATGTTGCCCTCGCCGGCGATGATCTCGGTGCCCGGGCCGATGACGATGTCGACCCCTGGTTGCACGTCGGGGTTGCCGGCTTTGCCGATGGCCGAGATCAGGCCGTTCTTCAGGCCGATGTCGGCCTTCACGATGCCCCAGTGGTCGATGATCAGCGCGTTCGTGATCACGGTGTCGGCCACTTCGGCGGCAAGCCGCTGGCTCTGGCCCATGCCGTCGCGAATGGTCTTGCCGCCGCCGAACTTGACCTCTTCGCCGTAGCCGCCCGCGGCCAACGTGTAGTCCTTCTCGACCTCGACGATCAGGCCGGTGTCGGCGAGTCGCACGCGGTCGCCGGTGGTCGGGCCGAACATCTCGGCATAGGCGCGTCGGTTGATCTTGGCCATGCTCAGAGCGCCCCTTGGACGAGGCCGCGAAAGCCGTAGATCGTGCGCGCGCCGGCGTAGTCGACGAGCTCGACCGTGCGCTGCTGGCCAGGCTCGAAGCGCACCGCGGTGCCCGACGCGATGTTCAGCCGCATGCCGCGCGCGGCGGTGCGGTCGAAGCGCAGCGCCGCGTTGGTCTCGGCGAAGTGGTAGTGCGAGCCGACCTGGATCGGTCGGTCGCCGGTGTTTTCGATCACCAGCGAGGCGGTGCGCCGGCCGGGGTTGAGGTCGTGATCAGGGCCATCGGTCAGCAGTTCGCCGGGGATCATGTGGTCTTTCTGTTCACGCAATCGGTTGGTGCACGGTCACCAGTTTGGTGCCGTCGGGGAAGGTGGCTTCCATCTGGATCTCGGGAATCAGCTCGGCCACGCCGTCCATCACGTCGGCGCGCGTGAGCACGGTCTTGCCTTCGCTCATCAGCGCGGCGACGCTCTTGCCGTCGCGGGCGCCTTCCATGATGGCGGCGCTGATCAGCGCGACGGCCTCGGGGTAGTTGAGCTTCAGGCCGCGCGCCTTGCGGCGTTCGGCCAGCAAGGCGGCGGTGAAGATCAGCAGCTTGTCTTTCTCGCGGGGCGTGAGTTCCATGGGCTTGAAGGTAGCAGGAGGCGTACCACGCGTGGCACAGGGCTTGCACCAACTCGGTTCATGAGCGCTGTCCCGACCTTGCCGCTGGCCGCTGCCGACGCCCTGCCGCGCGTGGGCCAGGCGATGCCGTCGGTGCCTGGCACCAAACCCGTGCAACAGGTGGTCAAGGTGCGCCGCGACTACAACAGCTGGGTCGCGCGCGAGACCATGGAAGACTACGCGCTGCGCTTCACGCCGCGCTCGTTCCGCAAGTGGTCGGCGTTGCGGGTGGCGAACACCGCGTTCGGCGCCGCGTCGTTTCTCGTGCTCGAAGCGGTCGGTGGCACGCTGCTGGTCGACTATGGTTTCGTCAACGCGTTCTGGGCCATCCTGGCGACCGGCCTGATCATCTTTCTGGCGGGCTGGCCGATCAGCGTCTACGCAGCGCGCCACGGCGTCGACATGGACCTGCTGACGCGCGGCGCCGGCTTCGGCTACATCGGCTCGACCATCACCTCGCTGATCTACGCGAGCTTCACCTTCATCTTCTTCGCGCTCGAGGCGGCCATCATGGCCTACGCGATGGAGCTCGCGTTCGACATCCCGCCGGCCTGGGGCTACCTGCTGTGCTCGCTGGTCGTGATCCCGCTGGTCACGCACGGCGTCACCACGATCAGCCGGCTGCAGGTGTGGACGCAGCCGCTGTGGCTGCTGATGCTGATCGTGCCGCTGGCCTACGTGCTGCACCAGCACCCGCAGGTGCTGAGCGAGATCTGGCGCTATGGCGGCGAGGGCCCGGACGGCGCGCGCCCGCCCGGCTTCGACCTGATGAAGTTCGGCGCCGCGATGACGGTGGGCATCGCGCTGATCACGCAGATGGGCGAGCAGGCCGACTACCTGCGCTTCATGCCCGAGCCGCAGCCCGATCGCAAGGCGCGCTGGTGGGCCGGCGTGATCATCGGCGGCCCCGGCTGGGTGCTCCCCGGCGTGCTGAAGATGCTCAGCGGCGCGCTGCTCGCCTACCTGGCCATTGGCTACTCGGTGCCGCCCGATCGTGCAGTCGACCCGACGCAGATGTACCTGGTCGCCTACAACGCGGTGTTCTCGCAGTACGGCCTCGCGGTCGCGGCGACCGCCTTGTTCGTGTTCGTCTCGCAGCTCAAGATCAACGTGACGAACGCGTATGCCGGCTCGCTCGCGTGGTCGAACTTCTTCGCGCGGCTCACGCACAGCCATCCGGGCCGCGTGGTGTGGATGGTGTTCAACACCGCGATCGCGCTGATGCTGATGGAGCTCGACGTGTTCCAGGCGCTGGGCAAGATCCTGGGTCTTTACTCGAACATCGCGATCGCCTGGATGATGGCCGTCGTCGCCGACCTCGTCATCAACAAGCCGATGGGCTGGTCGCCGAAAGGCATCGAGTTCAAGCGCGCGCATTTGTATGACGTGAACCCGGTCGGCGTCGGCGCGATGGGCGTGGCCTCGCTGCTGTCCATCGTCGCGTGGCTGGGGCTGCTCGGGCCGATGGCGCAGGCGTTCTCGGCGGTGATCGCACTGGTCACCGCGCTGGTCGTGTCGCCGCTGATCGCGTGGGGCACGAAAGGCCGCTACTACCTGGCCCGCCAACCCCGGGTCGACGATGACCAGGGCAGCTACAAGCGCCTGACCCGCTGTGTGATCTGCGAGCGCGACTACGAGCGCGACGACCTTGCGCACTGCCCGGCCTACCAGGGCGACATCTGCTCGCTGTGCTGCACGCTGGACGCGCGCTGCAACGACTTGTGCAAACCGCACGCGCGCCTCTCGGTGCAGTGGAACGACGCGCTGCGCGCGGTGCTGCCGCGCCGCGTCTGGCCTTATCTCGAGACCGGCCTGGGCCACTACCTGCTGTTGATGGCGCTGGTGGTGCCGCTGCTCGCCGGCCTGTTCGCCGCGCTGTACCACCAGGGTCTGCCGCTGCTGGGCGACAGCGCTTCGGCCGCGGCGCTGCGCCTGGCCTTCATCAAGGCCTTCGCCGCGTTGCTGCTGGTCAGCGGCATCGTCACCTGGTGGCTGGTGCTGACGCACAAGAGCCGGCAGGTCGCGCAGGAAGAATCGAACCGCCAGACCCAGGCGCTGAACGAGCAGACGCATGCGCTGCGGCGCGAGATCGAATCGCATCGCCGCACCGACGAGCAGCTGCAGCAGGCCAAGCGCGTGGCCGAGCTCGCGAACCAGGCCAAGAGCCGCTACATCACGACCGTGAGTCACGAGCTGCGCACGCCGCTGAACAGCATCCTCGGCTACGCGCAGCTGCTCGAAGAAGACGCCTCGGTGCCGGCGCACCGGCGTCAGGCCGTCGCGGTGATCCGGCGCGGCGGCGACCACCTGCTGTCGCTGATCGAGGGCACGCTCGACATCGCGCGCATCGAGGCCGGCCGGCTGCGGCTCGAGAACAAGCCGATGCGCTTTCGCGACTGCCTGCACGAGATCGTGCGCATGTTCGAGCTGCAGGCCGCGGCCAAGGGCATCGCGTTCCGCCGCGTGCTCGCCGACGGCCTGCCCGAGGTCGTGCGCGCTGACGAGAAGCGGCTGCGCCAGATCCTCATCAACGTGCTCGGCAACGCCGTCAAGTTCACGCAGACCGGGCGCGTCGAGTTCCGCGTCAGCCACGTGCGCGAGATGGCGGTGTTCGAGATCGAGGACACCGGCCCCGGCATCCCCGCCGACGACATCGAGCAGATGTTCGAGCCCTTCGCTCGCGGCAACGAGGCCGGCGGCGGCACCGGGCTGGGCCTGACGATCAGCAAGATGCTGACCGCCTTGATGGGCGGCGAGATGACGGCCGCCAGCCCCGCGCCGTCGGGTGTCGGCACGCTGTTCCGCATCCGCCTGTTCCTGCCCGAGGCCCGTGGCGTGCGTGTCGACCGCGAGCTGCCGCGCAGCGTGCGCAGCGGCTACGCGGGCGCGCGCCGACGCGTGCTGGTGGTCGACAACGAGGAGGTTGACCGCGGCCTGCTCGTGAACCTGCTGGAGCCGCTCGGCTTCGAGTTGCACCAGGCGGCGTCGGGCCACGAGTGCCTGGACCTGTTGCGACAGATTGAACCCGGTGCAGCGCCCGACGCGATCCTGATGGACCTGGCGATGCCCGGCATCGACGGCTGGGCCACGGTGCGGGCGATCCGCGAAGCCGGCCTGAGCACCGCGCCGATCGCGATCGTCTCGGGCAATGCCTTCGACAAGGGCCTGGACAACGACGTGGGCATAGGCGCCGACGACTTCATCCTGAAGCCGGTGCGGGTCGAAGAACTGCTCGACTGGCTGGGTGCGCGGCTCGACCTTGACTGGCATGCCGCGCGGGCGCCCGACCTGCCGCAACGGCCGTCGCCCCCGCCCATCGAATGGGCGCTGCCCGACGCGCCGCAGCTGCGTGCGCTCGAAGAACTCGTCAACCTCGGCTACTTCCGCGGCATCGTGCGCAAGCTCGACGAGATCGAGGCCGACGACCCGGCGCACGCGGCCTTTGCCGAGCACTTGCGCGGGCTGGCGCGCCAGTTCCAGCTCGAGGCGATGAGCCGCATCCTGAGCCAGGCGCTGCGCGACCCACAGGTCTCCTGAGCGCCCGCCACGCGCGCGCGTGCTTGCGAGCACGCTGCGTAAAAGTTCCGACAAACGGCAGGCCAAACGCGACGAACGGCTCGTGTGTCGGCGCCGACAAAAAGCAGACGCATTGTGCTGAGGCCGCGTTGCCAGACTCGCTCCGAATCACCCCGGATCGAGACTCTGATGAACCGCCTCTGCCAAGACACCGCCACGCCGCGACAACGCCCTGACGCCGGCTTCACGCTGATCGAAGTGATGATCGTCGTGGCCATCATCGCGATCCTCTCCGCGATCGCCATGCCGGTGTACAGCGACTACATCCGGCGCGGCCGGATCCCCGAGGCCACGTCCAACCTGTCGGCCCTGCAGGTGAAGATGGAACAGTGGTTCCAGGACAACCAGTATTACTACAAGAGCGCTAGCGCCACGGGCACCTGCGGCGTGGACGCTCCGACGGCGACGACCTATTTCACCTTCAACTGCACCCCACTGACCGCCACCACTTATCTGTGGACGGCGACCGGCATCACCGGTACCACGATGGCCGGTTTCACCTACACCATCAATCAGGACTCTGTTAAGGCCACGTACATCACCGGCGTCAGCGGCTGGACCGCGACCTCCACCTCGTGCTGGATCACGAACAAGGGCGGGGTCTGCTGATGAGACCGCACGCGCAGGGCATGACCCTGATCGAGCTGATGGTGGGCATTGCCGTGATGGCGATTGCGCTGATGCTCGGCATCCCGTCGTTCGGCGAATGGCTGCGGAACACGCGCATCCGCAGCACCGCCGAAGCGTTGCAGAACGGTCTGCAGTTCGCACGGACCGAAGCCGTGCGCCGCAACACGCCGGTGCGCTTCCAGCTGGTCGACACGCTGACCAATTCCTGTGTGCTGAGCACCACCGGTTCGTACTGGGCCGTCAACCTGACGGCCTCGGCCACGCCGGCAGGCGCTTGCGCGAACACCGTGAGCGACAGCACCTCGCCTTATCTGCTGGGCCTCAGCCCGGTGGTCTCCAGCGCCGTGGTGACCTCGCTGACGGGCTCGCGGGCGGCGATCGGTTTCGACGGCCTCGGTCGCTTGACCGCGATCACCAACCCCACCAGCGGCGTCACCACACTGACCATCAAGGTGACCTCGAGCAGCGCCACCTGCGTCGCCTCCGGCGGCACGGCGCGCTGCCTCACCGTGGTGGTGAGCCCGGCCGGCGAGATCCGCCTATGCGACCCGTCGCACGCCAGCACATCCGATTCGACCGACCCGATGAGTTGCCCGGCCTGACGACATGAACCACCCCAAGACATCTTCCCATCGCACGCACCGCGCCCAGCGGGGCTTCATGCTGATCGAAGTGCTGTGCGCGCTGCTGATCTTCGCGGCCGGCATCCTCGCGATGGTGGGCTTGCAGGCCACCTCCGTTCAGCAGGCCAGCGCAGCGCGGTTCCGCGCGGTCGCGGCATTGCAGGCCAACGACCTGATCAGCCGGATGTGGGTCAGCGACCGCACGGCCGCCACGCTGCAAGCGTCTTTCTCCAGCACGTCGACCAGCAGCACCAACACCGGCTACACGAGCTGGTACGCCGCGCTGCAGAGTTCCGGCCTGCCGCTGGTGGCCAGCCAGCCGCCGACGGTCACGTTCACGACGGTCGCCGGCGGTGGCAGTTCGGCCGTTGCCAGCAGTCTGGCAACCATCACGATCTACTGGATGGCGCCCGGCGACACGAGTGCGCACAAGTACGTCGCGATGGCGCAGGTGAAGTGATGGATGCGGCTTTCCGTTTTCATCGCAAGCGCCTGCAGCGGCAACGCGGCTTCAGCCTGATCGAGATCATGGTGGGCCTGGTCATCGGCATGTTCGCGATCCTGACCGTGATGCGGATCTTCGCGGCGTCCGAGACCAACAAGCGCACGACCACCGGCGGCAACGATGCGCAGGTCAACGGCTCGGTCGCGCTGTATGGGCTGGAGCGCGACATCCGGCAGTCCGGCTACGGCATCAGCGCCTACAACATTCTCGGCTGCAGCCTGTCGTACACCACGAGTGGCGACGCGGCCAGTGTCACGCTCGCCGCGCTCGCGCCGGTGACCATCAACCCGGCCACCAGCCTGGTGCCGGCGGGCGACGCCAACACCGACACCTTGCTGGTGATCGGCGGCAACTCCGCCAGCCCCTCGGAAGGCGACGCCACGACCGCGGCCACCACGACCACGGCCTACGCGATCACGACGCCGACTGCCTTCACCGCGGGCGACCGCGTCATCGCAGCGGCGACCACGCGGCCCAGCACCTGTGCACTGGCGCTCGCCACGGTCAAGAGCATCTCCGGCAGCACGCTCACGGTCGTGTCGGGCACCGCCGGCTTGGCGTCCGGCAGCGCGGTCTATGACTTGGGGCCCACCCCGATCGCGCGTGCGTATGCCGTTCGAAACGGCAACCTGACCGTGTGCGACTACACCGCCTACAACTGCGGCAGCACGAGCTACACCAGCACGCTCAACAGCGACGTCTGGGTGCCGGTGGCAAGCAACGTCGTGAGCCTGCGCGCGCAGTATGGGCGCGACATCACGGGCATCTCGGGTTCGACCTCCGCGATGACCGGCGTCGTTGGCAGCTACGACCAGACCACGCCGGGCAGCTCGGCCGACGCGACCACCATCCCGCTGTACTGCGGCTGGTCGCGCGTGATCGCGCTGCGGCTGGCGATCGTGGCGCGCAGCCCGACTTACGACAAGACCCTGCCCACCTCGGCGATGCCGACCTGGGATGGCGCGACCGCCAACACCACGACCACGAGCACGCTGACCACCATCACGCCCACGGCGGCGGCCATCGACTTGAGCGGCAACGCCAACTGGAAGTACTACCGCTACCGGGCCGTGCAGGCCACCGTGCCGCTGCGCAACACGATCTGGCAGGGCTCGCAGTCCACCTACCAGGGAGGGTCCGGCGGATGCTGACCGTTCGACACAGCCACGGCAGGCGCCGCGTCACGGGTGCGCGCCACCAGCGGGGCATCGTGCTGGTCCTGGCGCTGATCGTGCTCGTGGCCATGGCGCTCGCGGCCATCGCGCTGACGCGATCGACTTACACGTCGAACGCCATCGCCGGCAACCTCGCGTTCCAGCAGGCCGCCACGACCTCGGCCGACCAGGGCATCGAGGCGGCCGTCGCCTGGCTCGAGAACAACAACGGCCAGAGCAGCTCGACGACCGCCACGACCTGCAGTGTCGGCAGCACCGTGCTGGCCTGCGACCAGGCGAGCCACGGCTACATCGCGTCACGCACGGACCCGAGCAGCACGCAGACCTGGCCCGACTTCTGGACCGCACTGGTCACCGCCGGGACCACCCCGGTCGCGACGAGTGCCGACAGCGCCGGGAACACGGTGTCCTATGTCATTCAGCGCATGTGCAGCGCCGCCGGCGACGCTGCCAGCACGACCTGCTCGACGCCGCCGGCGACGTCTTCTTGCTCCAACTGCAGCAAGGCGTCGGACAGCCAGAACCTGACGGCCGCGACCCAGTTCTATTACCGCATCACGGTCCAGGTCAGCGGGGCGCGCAGCACGCGCAGCTACACGCAGGTCATGGTCGCGCTGTGACTTCGCCATCAGCCACGCCGCGGATGCCGCGGCTTCTGGAGTTCACCATGTTCAAGACATCAAACCCCAGCCGATGGGCGCTGGGCGCAGCCCTGCTGATCGCCATGACGCAGGCGCCAGCCGCGGTGACGGACCTGGCCAGCGCACCGCTGGAAACCTCCACCGCGACGCTGGTCAAGCCCAACCTGTTCTACGTGCTGGACGATTCGGGCAGCATGGCCGACGACTACCTGCCCGATTGGGCCAACAGCAGCACCGCGGGGCTGTTCCGCAACAGCCGGTACAACGGCATCTACTACGACCCGGCCGTCACCTACACGCCGCCGCTGAAGTACGACGGCACCAGCTACTCGAGCATGACCTCGGCCAACACCTCGGCCTGGGCCAGCGTGCCCGACGACGGCTACGGCGTGCAGTCCACCAGCAAATCGAACCTGGTGAGCACGAGCCCCTACTTCTACACCTTCGTCGCCGGCGAGTACTGCACCGACGCCCACCTGCGGACCTGCAACACCCAGACGGCGGCAACGACGACCTATGCCTACCCGGCCTACCTGCGCTGGTGCACCTCGTCCGCGCTGTCGAGCTGCCAGGCCGTCTACATCAACTCGGCCACGAGCACGGGCGTGACCTACACCAACGCGCGCTACCCGGGGGCGACGATCACGACGGGGTCGGGCAACAACAAGACGACCACGACCGTGCCCGGATCGAATATCAAGACCACGATCTCGTCGAGCACCACCAGCTATCCCTACCCCAACACCTCTGCCAAGGCCAGCACCCGCACCGACTGCGCGGGCACCACCTGCACCTACGCGGAGGAAATGACCAACTACGCCAACTGGTGGGCCTACTACCACACGCGCATGCAGATGACGAAGACGGCGGCCAGCATCGCGTTCTCGGTGCTGACCACCAGCTACCGCCTGGGCTACATGAGCATCAACAACAGCACGGGCAGCGACTTCCTCGACATCGCCGACATCACCACCATCAGCGGCGGCCAGAAGGCCTTGTGGTACGCGAAGTTCACCGCCGCGAAGCCCGCCAACACCACGCCGCTGCGCACGGCGCTGTCGACGGCGGGCCGCTACTTCGCGGGCAAGCTGACGACCATCAACTCGGTGAGCGCGGGCGATCCGATGCAATACGCCTGCCAGCGCAACTACACGATCCTGTCGACCGACGGCTACTGGAACGAAAGCGCGACGCCCTACAAGATCGACGGCAGCACGGCCATCGGCGACCAGGACGCCAGCGAGTCGCGGCCGTACCTGGACGGCAACGCGACATCGAACACGCTGGCCGACGTGGCCGAGTACTACTACGCGACGGACATCCGTTCGTCCACGTTCGGCAACACCACGAACCGCTCGACCGGCACCGATGTTTCCAGCAACGCCTACTCGAACAAGCAGCAGCGCATGTACACCTACACGCTGGGCCTCGGCGCTTCAGGCTACATGCAGTACCAGAGCGACTATGCGTCGGCCACCAGCGGCGACTACTACGACGTGCTGAACGGCACGGCGACCAGCTCGACGACGCTGTCGAACGGCATCTGCGCCTGGCAGAGCTCCGGCAGCTGCAACTGGCCCGCGCCGACGAACAACACGCAGACCACCATCGACGACCTGTGGCACGCCGCCGTCAACGGCCGCGGCACCTACTACAGCGCCACCAACCCGAGCGAGCTGAAGACCGGCTTGAGCAGCTTTCTGAACAGCGTGAGCGCTGCCACCAGCGCCGCGGCATCGCCCACCGTCAGCGCCCAGAACTTCACGACCACGAGTGCCAACTACGTCTTCGGCACCTCGTTCTGCTCCGCCAAGTGGTTTGGCGAACTGGCGCGCTACACGGTGAATGCGTCGACCGGTGCGATCTCGAGCACGCCCGACTGGTCGGAGTCGGGTGCCGGCGCCGACTGCACGGACTCGTCCGGCAGCCTGGTCACCACCCCGTTGCTCGACAAGCTCACCTACACCTCGCGCAGCATCTACACCTACGACCCGACCGCGAGCACGACGTTGATTCCTTTCGCATGGGCCTCGTTGACCACCACGATGCAGGGCTACTTCAAGATCGCGGCGATCTCGTCGCTGTCGCAGCTGTGCTCTTCCGGCAGCACCTGCGTCAACTCGGCGTTGCAGATCGACAGCACGACCGCCGGCACCACCACCGGGGTCGGCGGCATCAACCTGGTCAACTTCCTGCGCGGCGACCGCAGCAACGAAGGCACGGCCAACACCGCCTACTACTTCCCGCGCACGCACGTGCTGGGCGACATCGTCGATTCGCAGGCCGTGTACGTCAAGGCACCGTCCTTCAGTTACGCCGACAGCGGCTACGCGAGCTTCAAGACCGCCAATGCCAGTCGACAGGCCATGGTCTACGTCGGCGCCAACGACGGCATGCTGCATGCCTTCAACGCCGACTCCGGCGCCGAGGTCTGGTCCTACATCCCGTCGATGCTGCTGCCCAGCCTGTACAAGCTCGCCGACAAGAACTACGCCTCGAACCACGTGTTCCTCGCGAACGGCCAGGTTACCCAAGCGGATACCTATTTCAGTTCCGACTCGGCCTGGCACACCATGCTGGTGGGCGGGCTCGGCGCGGGTGGTCGCGGCTTCTACGCCCTCGACGTGACCACGCCTTCATCGCCCAAGGTGCTGTGGGAGTTCACCTCCGACACCAGCGCCAACAGCGCCTACATCAAGGATGCCGATCTCGGCTACTCCTATGGCAAGCCGGTGGTGACCAAGCTGGTGGACGGCACCTGGGTCGTGCTCGTGACCTCGGGCTACAACAACGTGTCGCCCGGCACCGGGCACGGCATCCTGTGGGTGCTCGATGCGCGCACCGGCGCCGTCATCAAGAAGATCGACACCGGTGTCGGCAGCGCCAGCGCCACCGTGACGGGCTGCTCCGTCGCGCCGTGCCCGAGCGGCCTGTCGAAGATCAGCGTGTGGGTCGACAGCGCTACCAGCAACACGGCGACCCAGGTCTATGGCGGCGACCTGTTCGGCAATCTCTGGCGCTTCGACATCAGCGCGCTGACCGCCAGCGGCGGCACCGCCACGACGCAGCTGCTGGCCACGCTGGCGGACGCCAGCGGCAACCGCCAGCCCATCACCTCGCGCCCGGAACTGGGCTACACCAGCAGCAGCCACGTCGTCTTCGTCGGCACCGGGGCCTACCTCGGCGTGTCAGACATCTCGACGACCCAGGTCCAGTCGATGTACGCCATCAAGGACCCGCTGACCGGCAGCTCCGCCACCACCGCGCTCTATGCCAGCCCGCGCACCAATCTTTGCAGCAGCAGCGCCTCGACCAGCTGCTTCGTGCAGGTGACCCTCACCGACAGCTCCGGCGTGCGGACCGCGACCAGCAGCGTCACGGCGGACTTCAAGACCATGAACGGCTGGTTCGCCGACCAGCCCGAGAGCGGCGAGCGCATCAACACCGACGCCACCTTGCAGCTCGGCACGCTGGCCTACGTCTCCAACATTCCCAGCACCACGGGCGCTTGCAGCGTCGGCGGCACGAGCTACCTCAACTACGTCAACTTCGCCACCGGGCTGGCGGTGCCCGGGGCGTCGAACGAGGGCGTGCTGCTGAGCACGGGACTGTCCAGTTCCGCGGTGCTGGCGCTGACCACCAGCGGCAAGGTGGTGGCCTACACGAAATCGTCGGATGGCGGCACCGTCACGACGACGGTGCCGACGTCGTCCTCGTCGACCGGCACGCGGCGGCTGACCTGGCGCGAATTGATCGTGGGGCAGTGAAGTGAGGCGGTGCGGCGGCGCCTGAGCTACGCTCGCGGTATCGCCCTCGCCGTTTCGCCCCGCATGACCGACAGCCTCCCCGACCGCAGCGTCAGCCACGTCGTGCTGATCGTCGACGACGTGCCCGACAACCTGTCGGTGCTGCACGACGCGCTCGACGAGTCCGGCTACATCGTGCTGGTCGCGACCAACGGCGAGAGCGCGCTGCAGCGCGCCGCGCAGGCGCTGCCCGACATCGTGCTGCTCGACGCGGTGATGCCGGGCATGGACGGCTTCGAGGTCGCGCGCCGGCTCAAGGCCGACCTCGAGACGGCGCACATCCCCATCATCTTCATGACCGGTCTGACCGAGACCGAGCACGTCATCAAGGCCTTCGGCGCCGGCGGCGTCGACTACGTCACCAAGCCGATCCGCGCACAAGAGGTGCTCGCGCGCATGGCGGTCCACATGAAGAGTGCGCGTCAGGCGATCCAGGCCACGCAGGCGCGCAACGCGCTCGACGCCTTCGGTCACGCGACCATGGCCATCCATGTCGACGAGGCCGGCGGCCCGGCGCGTGCGGTGTGGCAGACACCGCTCGCGCGCGACCTGATGCAGACCTATTTCGAGGCCGCGGCGGGCCAGGTGCCCGACAGCGTGCTCGAGTGGTTGCGCAGTGAGGCCACGGTCGCCGCGCAGGGCCGCGAGCCGCGCACGCTGAGCATCGAGAAGGACGCGCGCCAGCTCGTGCTCGCACTGCAGCAGCGCACCGGCGACGACGACCTGCTGATCGTGATGCGCGAGGTCTCGGACGCGGCCGTCGTGCAGGCGCTGGTGCAGGCGCTCAAGCTCACGCTGCGCGAGGCCGAGGTGCTGTACTGGGTCGTCAAGGGCAAGACCAACCGCGACATCGGCGACATCCTCGGCTCCAGCCCGGCCACGGTGAAGAAGCACCTGGAGCGCGTCTACGTCAAGCTCGGCGTCGAGACGCGCACCGCGGCGGCCGGCATCGCGACGGGGCGCCTGCGCCTGATGAACGTGAGCCTGGCCGGCTGAACTGCGGGCTTGGTCCTCCACGTTCGAGGGGATGTCGCCCGCGCCACACTTGTCGCACCATCCGCGCGCGGGTCGTGCCCGCTGCCTGCCACGGAAGGACACCATGCCCGTCACCTCGCCCTCGCTGCCGACCGCCGAGCGCATCGCCACGCTCGACATCGTGCGCGGCTTCGCGCTGCTCGGCATCCTGATCATGAACATGCCCGGTTTCTCGGCGTCGTTCTTCGCCGAGGCCGACGGTTCGCACCTGTGGACCGGCCGACTCGATCAGCTGGCCGAGCAGCTGCGCGACCTGCTGTTTTCCGGCAAGTTCAACAGCATGTTCAGCCTGCTGTTTGGCATCGGGTTCACGATCCAGTTCACGCGCATGCAGCAGCTAGACCCGGCGCGTGCCACCGGGCTGTACCTGCGGCGGCTGATCGTGCTGGGTGTCTTCGGGCTCATCCATGCGACGGTGTTCTGGACCGGAGACGTGTTGCACATCTACGCGTTGCTCGGCCTGTTGATGCTGTTCGGCCTGCGCCGTGTCAGTGATCGCGGCGTGCTGGTGTTGATGGGCCTGTGCCTGCTGTACCCGGCGGTGTCGGGGGCGCTGCGCCTGCTGCTGGTCACACCCGAGATCACCGCGCAGATGGTGGCGAAGAGCAAGGCCTTCGAGCTGACCAACAACGCCGCCTACGGTCACGGCAGCTTCGTCGCCGCCGCCGCCGAGCACTGGCGCGAGTTCAGCTTCTTCTACAGTGACCGCTGGGCGGCCTGGGGCTTTGCCGGCTTCTATGTGCAGATGGCGCTGACGATGCTGCTCGGTCTGCTGGCGGGTCGGCGCCGCTGGCCGCGGCGCATTCCGGAACTGCTGCCGCGCATTCCCCGCCTGCAATGGGGCGCGCTCGCCATCGGGCTCGCGTGCGGCATCGTCTTCACCGTGATCTTCGAGCTGAACCGCACGCCGGGGCCGACGCCCATCAAGCTGCTGGGCGGCGTCTGCTACTGGACGAGCCGGGTCGCGCTGATGATCTTCTACGTGCTGACGATCGTGCGCCTGGCCCAGACCGCCACCGGCGCGCGGGTGCTCGCGCCGCTCGCGTACACCGGCCGCATGCCGCTGACCAACTACCTGATGCAGACGCTGCTGTGCACGACGCTGTTCTACGGCTGGGGCTTCGGCCTGTGGGGTCGCGTCGGCCCGGCCGCGGGTCTGGGCCTGGCGCTGCTGATCTACTTCGGCGTGCAGCTGCCCTGGAGCCTGTGGTGGTTGCGCCGGCACGAGCGCGGGCCGATGGAGGCGCTGTGGGCGCGGCTCACCTACGGCCGCCCCGCGACGCGCAGCGCCCCTGCCAGCGCCGCGTGATTCGCACGCCGGTGTGCAGCCCGCACCGAAGCGCGTGATGATCGTGTTCTTTGGGAGGGTGTGACTCGATGGACTACGTGAACCTCGGCCGAACCGGCCTGAAAGTCTCGCGCCTGTGCCTGGGCTGCATGAGCTACGGCGAGCCCGAACGCGGCAACCACCCGTGGACGCTGGGCGAGGCGCAGAGCCGGCCCTTCATCAAGAAGGCGCTCGATCTCGGCATCAACTTCTTCGACACCGCCAACGTCTACTCCGCCGGCAGCAGCGAGGAGATCGTCGGCCGCGCGCTGACCGACTACGCGCGCCGCGACGACGTCGTGATCGCGACCAAGGTGCACGGCCGCATGCGCCCCGGGCCGAACGGCGCCGGCCTGTCGCGCAAGGCCATCCTGGCCGAGATCGACCACAGCCTGAAGCGCCTGGGCACCGACCACGTCGACCTGTACCAGATCCACCGCTGGGACTACGGCGTGCCGATCGAGGAAACGCTCGAAGCGCTGCACGACGTGGTCAAGGCTGGCAAGGCGCGCTACATCGGAGCGTCGTCGATGGCCGCGTGGCAGTTCGCGCAGTCGCTCGCGATCGCCGAACGTCATGGCTGGACGCGCTTCGCGACGATGCAGAACTACGTCAACCTGCTGTACCGCGAAGAAGAGCGCGAGATGCTGCCGCTGTGCCAGGCCGAGGGCATTGGCGTGATCCCGTGGAGCCCGCTGGCGCGCGGTCGACTCACGCGCGACTGGGACGCGCAGAGCGCCCGCGCCGAGACCGACGAGTTCGGCCGCGGCCTGTACGCGAAGACGACTGAGGCCGACCGCAAGGTCGTCGAGGCCGTGACCACGGTGGCCGCGGCGCGCGGTGTGCCGCGCGCGCAGGTGGCGCTCGCGTGGGTGCTGCAGAAGTCGGTGATCAGCGCGCCCATCGTCGGCGCGACCAAGGTCGAGCAACTCGACGACGCGGTGGCCGCGCTCGCGCTCAAGCTCACGCCCGACGAGGTCAAGGCGCTCGAGGCACCCTACGTGCCGCACGCCGTCGTCGGCTTCTCGTGACGACGCGCTATTCGAGCTTGCCGATGGCGCGCACGGCTTGCGTCATGCTGGCCGCGTCGCGGTCCCAGTAGGTCTGGAACTCCGGTGTGTCGAGGTATTCGATCGGGCTGCCGGCCTTGGCGACGACCTGCACGACGGCCGGGTCGGCCGCGACCCGGGCGGCTGCGGCGCGCAGGCGCTGCACCACGTCGTCGGGCGTCTTGCTCGGCACGAACAGCCCCGACCACTGCGCGAAACGCACCGGGTAGCCCAGCTGCGCGAGGCTGGGCACGCCCGGCAGCGCGGCCAGCGGCTGGTCGCCCCAGTGCGCGAGCGCACGCAGCTTGCCGGCCTGGATCTGCTGCACCACGGTCGACGGGCCGCTCGCGACCGCGTCGACCTGGCCCGCCAGCAGCGCGACGATGGCCGGGCCGGCGCCGGTGTACGGGATGTGCGTCATGCGGAAGCCGGCCGAGGTCTTGAGCATCTCCATCGGCACGTGCATCGTGCCGTAGTTGCCCGAGCTGCCGTAGTTGTAGCGCCCGGGCTGGCGGCGCGCGTCGGCGACGAACTCGCCCAGCGTGCGCCACGGCGCATCGGCGCGCACCACCAGCACCGTCGGGTCGGCCGTGAAGCGCGCGATCGGCTTGAACTGGTTCAGCTGGTAGGCCGGCTTGCGCTCGAGGATGCGGTCGGCCTCGGGCAGGATGGAGATCGACGACAAGCTCATCAGCAGCGTGTAGCCGTCGGGCGCGGCGCGCGCCGCCTGGCCGATGCCGAGCGCACCGCCGGCGCCCACCTTGTTCTCGACGATGACCGTCTGCTTCAGCTCGCGCGACAGGGCCTCGGCCACCGGCCGCGCCACCGTGTCGGCCACGCCGCCGGGCGGGAAGGGCACGAGCATCGTGAGGGGCCGATCCGGGTAGGCCGGTTGCGCAGCGATGCCACCGCAAGCGAACGTGGCGGCGAACAGCAGCAGGGCGGCGCGGCGCGCGCTCATGCGAAGCGGTTCTCGATCATGCCCAACCCGTCGATCTCGATGCGCACCACGTCGCCGCTGCGCAGAAAGGTCGGCGGCGTCATGCCCAGCCCGACCCCGGCCGGCGTGCCGGTGGCGATGATGTCGCCCGGGTACAGCGTGATGCCACGCGAGCAGGTCTCGATCAGCGTCGGGATGTCGAAGATCAGGTCGGCCGTGAGGGCGTCCTGCCGCAGCGCGCCGTTGACCCAGCAGCGCACGCGCGTGTTCGCCGCGTCGAGCGCGTCGGCGGTGACGATCCACGGCCCCATCGGGCAGAAGGTGTCGAACGACTTGCCCAGGTCCCACTGCTGGTGGCGCATCTGCACGTCGCGCGCCGTCACGTCGTTGACGATGGTGTAGCCGAACACATGGCGCATCGCGTCGCCGCGTGCGATGTTGCGGCCACCCAGGCCGATCACGACCGCCAGCTCGGCTTCGTAGTCGATCTGCGTCGACACCTCGCCGGGCAGCTGCACCGTGTCGTGCGGGCCGATCACCGACTCGGGCACCTTGGTGAACACGATGGGCCAGGCCTCGGGGTCGGGCGTGTTGTTCTTGAAGACCGAGGCCGACAGCTCCTTCGCGTGCGAGTGGTAGTTGCGGCCGACGCAGAAGAGGTTGCGGCGCGGCAGCGGCAGCGGTGCTTCGAGCAGGACGTCGGCCAGCGCGATCGGCTCGCCGTAGGCCTCGGGCGGCGCGGCGCCGCGCGCGTGCGCCTCGATCAGCGACAGCACGCCGCGCTGGGCATCGAGCGCGGCCAGATCCAGCGGCCGGATCGTGGCCCCATCAGCGGACACGAGGCCGACCTCGCGTGGATGGCCGGGACGATCTTTGCGGCGGTAGGTGACGATGCGCAAACGGCTCTCCAGAAGGCGGTCCGACAGTGGCGACCAAATGCTACCAAGTCGGAACCAATCGAACAAGAAGCAGACGCCGCGGCGCCGGCTTGGTACGATGCTCGGCGTCTCAGCCCCACCCTCCGATCGCCCATGGACAGCGCCCTGGCCCTGCGAGAAGCGATTCTCGAAAACCTGCAGACCCGCCAATGGCGCGCGGGCCACCGCATCCCGACCGAGCGCGAGCTGAGCGGCCAGTTCGGCCTGAGCCGCTCGGCCGTGCGGCGCGTGCTGGCCGACATGAAGGACCGGCGCCTGATCACGCAGACGGTGGGCAGCGGCACCTACGTCAGCGAGCAGGTCAACGAGGCGCTGGCGGCCGCGGCCAGCAGCGCCGGCACGCTGCCGACGAGTCCGGCCGAGCTGATGAGCGCGCGCTTCGTGCTCGAGCCGGCCATCGTCGCGATGGTGATCGGCAACGCCACCTCGCTCGACTTCCAGCGCATGAACGAGTGCTGCGCCAAAGGCGAGGCGGCGCGCTCGCTCGAGCAGTTCGAGCACTGGGACGGCCTGCTGCACGAGGCGATTGCCGACGCGGCGCACAACGGCTTCATCTCCAAGGTCTTCCGGTTGATGAACCAGGTTCGCGCGCAAGGCGAGTGGGGCGCGCTGAAGCGCCGCAGCGCCACGCCCGAACGGCGCGTGGAATACCAGCACGAGCACCGCGCGCTGGTCGCCGCGCTGGCCGACCGCGACGGCGCGCGCGCGACCGAACTGTGCCTTGCCCACCTGGCCCACGTGCGCCAGAACATGCTCGGCTTCTGAAGCGGCCCGGCTCAGGGACTACCCGCTGTCGCATTGACCCTGCCGGGGCTCGCTGGGTATATTCGTTCGGCTGGGCAGAGGTGTCAACCAATCGAGACCAATCGATGTGGCGGACGGCCCGGTTCACGGAGGAACCATGATCCCGACGACCCGCGCTGCGCGACGTGCCACGATCCACCTGCTCGGTGTGCTGGGGCTGGCATGGGTCGCGTCGGTGGCACGCGCGCAGGACTATCCCAGCCACCCGGTGCGCTTGATCGTGCCGTTCGCGGCCGGCGGCCCCGCCGACGTCTACGCGCGCTTCATCGCGACGCGCCTGCAAGAGTCGCTGGGCCAGACCTTCATCGTCGACAACCGGCCTGGCGCCGGCTCGGTCATCGGCACCGACGCGGTCGCGAAGAGCGCGCCCGACGGCTACACGCTGCTGCTGATGTCGAACGCGCACACCGTCAACGAGTCGCTGATCCCGAACAAGCCGTTCCAGCTGATGCGCGACTTCGCGCCGATCGCACCGATCAACTACTCCGACCTGGTGCTGGTCGCGCGCAGCGGCCTGCCGGTGGCCAGCGTGGCCGACGTGATCAAGCTGGCGAAGGCGCAGCCGGCCGCGCTGTCGTATGCGTCGTCCGGCCCGGGCACGCCGTACCACATGGCCGGCGAGCTGTTCAAGGCGATGGCCGGCGTGTCCATCCTGCACATCCCGTACAAGGGCAGTTCGGGCGCGCGCACCGACGTGCTGGGCGGCCAGGTCGACCTGATGTTCGACGCGGTCACGACGATGAGCGAGCAGGTGCGCGCCGGCAAGGTGAAGGCGCTCGCCACCACCGGCCTCACGCGCTCGGCCGTGCTGCCGGACGTGCCGACGGTGGCCGAGTCCGGTGTGCCGGCCTACGAGGCGACGATCTGGCTCGGCTTGATGGCGCCCAAGGCAACGCCGCCGGCCATCGTCAAGCGGCTCAACGCCGAGGTCGCGCGCATCGTCGGCACGCCCGAGGTCGCGAAGGCCTGGAAGGCGCAGGGCGCGACGCCGATGCTGATGGGCGTCGACGAGTTCGCGCGCTACATGAACGACGACATCGCGAAGTGGGCGCACATCGTGAAGGTCTCGGGCGCGAAGGTGGACCAGTGACATGACGATCGAGCTGAACGTGTTGTGCGCCGGTGCCGTGCAAGGCCTGGTGAAGGCGCTGGCGTCGCGCTTCGCCGACGAGACCGGCGCCATTCTGAACACCCGCTTCGGCGCGGTCGGTGCGCTGCGCGAGGCGCTGCGCGAGGGCGCGCCCTGCGACGTGATGATCGTCACCGACGCGATGGTCGTGGACCTGCAGGCCGAGGGCGCGCTCGCCGCCGGCGCGCGCGCGCCGCTGGGCCGCGTGCGCACCGGCGTGGCGGTGCGCAGCGGCGACCCGCTGCCCGACATCGGCACGCCCGAGGCCTTGAAGGCGGCGCTGCTGGCGGCGCGGGCGATCTACTTTCCCGACCCGCAGCGCGCCACCGCGGGCATCCACTTCGCGTCGGTGATCGACCGCCTGGGTCTGCGCGAGTTGGTCGCGGCCAGGCTGCGCACCTTCCCCAACGGTGCCACCTCGATGCGCGAGCTCGCGGGCGACCCGCAGGCCGGCGCGATCGGCTGCACGCAGATCACCGAGATCCGCTACACGCCCGGCATCGCGCTGGTTGGCCCGTTGCCCGACGCGTTCGAGCTCGCCACCGTCTACACCGCCGCGCGCGCCGCGCGGTCCACGCAGCCCGGGCGGGCGCAGCACTTCATCGACCTGCTGGCCGGCGAGGCGACGCGGTCGCTGCGGCTGGCCGGCGGGTTTGAGTTCGATTGACCAACGCTCACCGGAGACCAAGATGAGCTTTCTTGCCAGGATGTTGCAGCGCGCCGCCTTCGCGGCTCTCGTGAGCTGGGGGCTGGCGGCCCCCGCGCTGGCCCAGAACGCGCCGACCAAGCCCAGCGTGCTGTGGCTGGGCCAGTCCGCGTTCAAGATCACCACGGTCGCCGGCAAGGTGATCGTGGTCGATCCCTACCTGACCGCGAACCCGAAGACGCCCGAGCAATACAAGAAGCTCGAAGCGCTCGGCAAGGTCGACCTGATCCTGGTCACGCACGGCCACCTCGACCACTTCCTCGACGCGCCGGCCCTGTCCAAGCTGAACAACGCGCCGGTGTGGGCGCCGGCGGGCCTGTCGCAATCGATGCAGACGCTGGGCGTGCTGCCGGTCGCGCTCGCGAACCGCATGAACAAGGGCGGCAGCATCACGCCGTTCGCCGGTGTGCGCATCACGATGACGCATGCGGAGCACAGCTCCGAACTCGTCTGGCGCAACCCCGAGACCGGCAAGGACGAGACCCATGTCGGCGGCGAGCCCTGCGGCTTCGTGATCGAGCTCGAGAACGGCTTCAAGATCTGGCACCTGGGCGACACCGGCGTGTTCGGCGACATGCGCCTGCTCGGCGAGATGGTCAAGCCCGACCTGCTGCTGATCCCGATCGGCGGCGGCCAGTTCGTGATGAACCCGGCCGACGCCGCGATGGCCACGCGCGAGCTGATCAAGCCGAAGATGGCCGTCCCGATGCACTACGGCACCACGCCGGCGCTCAGCGGGACGCCCGAGGAATACATCAAGGCCCTGGGCAATTCGCCCGTCAAGGTGGTGGTGATGAAGCCGGGCGATATGCTCGACCTTTGAGCCCGCCGCACAGGAGACACGCATGGACCGTCGTTCGATTCTGAAAACCAGCAGTGCTGCGCTCGGCGGTGCCATCGCCGCGGGCTGCGCCTCGGTCGCGGCCGACACCGGCGCGCGCAGCCCGTTCAAGGTGGCTGCGGTCACGCTGCCCATCGTCGGCACGGCCGAGGTCTTCCCGGTGCGCCGCATCTACTGCATCGGCCGCAACTACGCGGCGCACGCGCGCGAGATGGGCTCCGACCCGACGCGCGAGCCGCCGTTCTTCTTCCAGAAGCCGACCGACGCGGTGCAGTTCGTCGCGATCGGCAGCGTCGCCGACCACCCCTACCCGTCGCTGACCAAGAACTACCACTACGAGCTCGAGCTGGTCGCAGCACTCAAGAGCGGCGGCACCAACATCCCCATCGATCAGGCGCTGCAGCACGTCTACGGCTACGCGATCGGCCTGGACATGACGCGGCGCGACCTGCAGCGCGGCATGGGCGACCAGAAGAAGCCGTGGGAGATCGGCAAGAGCTTCGACATGT
>Ga0307509_10000226_pt1 | contig 90768 bp, 75 predicted proteins | sample 10_EM_MG_FD_202245 | JGI IMG/M metagenome (GOLD analysis project Ga0307509, IMG submission 202245) | Populus trichocarpa ectomycorrhiza microbial communities from riparian zone in the Pacific Northwest, United States - 10_EM | ecosystem: Host-associated > Plants > Roots > Unclassified | place...
CGGCACGCATTTCGCCAGTCAGTCTGTCGCTGAGGTCAATCGCGCAATCGCTGAGATGGCCTCACGCGGGTACGGCGCGGTGGTATTCGCATACGCGGATGATGGGAATTTCAAGCGCTCCGTCTGGGTCTATCGACTGACGGGAGTGTATGTCGATCGGGAAATACCCCCGCATGAAGGGGAGTCGTTTGGCAACATCCTGTTCTATCCGGCGGACAATCCTCGACTGCCATTGATGCTGCACAGCTTGATGTCGTGATCGACCATTTCCTGGATCATCTGCTCGAAGGTCATTGAACGACGCCATCCAAGCGTCGTTTCGATCAGTCGCGGGTCACCACACAGAGCGGATTCCACTCGCGCGAACTGCGATTTGGTGTGTGCGCGCCAATCGAGCCCGCAATGATCGAATGCTGTCTGCAACAGCTCCTCAACACTGTGCAGCGTTCCTGAAGCAATCACATAGTCGCCCGCTGTGGGAGCCTCGGCCATCAGGTGCAATGCACGGACAACGTCCTTGGCACTACACCAATCAACTCGGGCAGCGGTGTTGGCTATTTCGAGCGGCACGCTTTTCCCAGCGCGGATGGCGGCCGCCGCCTGCGTGATCTTGCGCGACACGAATTGGCTACCGCGCAATGGGGACTCGTGGTTGAACAGAATAGCGGTGCCGGCCCGCAGGCCCAGGTCCGCGCGCAATCTCGTCAACAGATCGGCAGCCCACGATTTGACGTGACCGTAGAAAGTGGCAGGCCGGCGCGGCGTCTGCTCACTGATAGGATCAGTCGCGCTGCTCCCCGTGTACATCTGGCTCGAACCGGCAAAGACGAGGCTCGACTTCGAGCCTGCTTCCAGCAAGGCGAAGGCCAGGGTCTGCGTAATCCCGAAGTTGGTATCGAGCGTGCGCTGCTTGGCCGCCACCGAGGCGCCCTGCAGGTTGTCTTGTGCCGAATGATGGTAGGCGGCCAGATGATAAATTTCGTCGGGTTGCCAGCGCTCCAGCAACCTGCCCACTTCGACACGATCGCACAGATTGGCGGTCACCAGCTCCACAGCGTTTTCCGCACCCTTGATGGGCGGCGCGCGCACAACGCCGACTATCCGATAACCGAGTGCCGCAAGGTGCTCACTGAGCAGAGTCCCGTCCTGGCCCAGCGCACCGGTAATGAGAGCGGTCTTTCCCATGCGTGGCGGCTAGACGATCTCGATTTCCGGGAACGGGAAAATCAACTTCCCGCCGCGCAGAATGAACTCGCGCTCGCGCCGCACGATTCCGTCCTTGAAGTGCCACGGCAGGACCAGGAAATAGTCCGGCTTCATGGCGCGCGCCTCCGCTTCGGAGATGATGGGAATGTGGGTTCCGGGCGTCATGCAGCCAAACTTGTCCGTGTTGACTTCGGCAATCGCCGGAATCTCGCGCGCGGTAAACCCGCAGAACTGCAGCAGCACATTGCCCTTGGTCGAGGCTCCGAGGCCGAGGATTTTCTTGCCGTCGGCAACCAGCGCCTCGACCAGGCGCATCAGGTCCTGCCGATGGCGGAACACACGCTCTTCGAACTCGCGATAGGGTTTGGGCGTACCCAGCCCCATGCGCTCCTCCTGCTGCAGCAGCCAGTCGATGACTGCCTGATTGGTGCGAACGGATTTGTTGGCGCGATGAACGGCCGTGACCGCGAAGCTGCCGCCGTTGACGGCATTGGTCAGGACGTCGACGATTTTCATATCGGCGGCATCCAGGATCCGGGCAATCACACCCAGTGAGTAGTATTCCAGATGCTCATGACAGATGGTGTCATACGATGTCGTGCGCAACATCGTGGGCATGTAGCTTTGCTCAAAATGCCAGATGCCATCGGGAGCGAGCACCTGCGCCACTTCGCGCACAAAATCGATCGGTGACTCCAGGTCGTAGAACATGGCAATCGAGGTCACGATCCTGGCGCGACGGGTCTCCACGGCCTGATAACGCTGCGCGGAAAAGAAATCCGGCACCACCGTTATTTCCGGCGGATAGAAGGCTCGAAATTTCTCGGCCGTCGGATCGATTCCAATACGCCGCAGTCCCGGGACCGAGTAGGCCTTCAGTGTGGTGCCATCGTTGCTGCCGATGTCGAGCACTACATCGCCGGCGCGCGGTGATACCAACCGCTCGAGGAACGACACCTTCAGGCTCAGATGGTCGACCATCGACTGATTGAGTCCCGAGCGATAGCCATAGTTGGAGCCGTACAGCTCGCTCGATTCATAGGTATGCCGCAACTGCACCAGTCCGCTCGTCGGACTCCACACCAGCTCCAGCGGCCCCCGGGTGATCGGCTCCTGGGCTGAGCGCGGAAAGACTCCGGTCAGGGTCTGTTGGCCCAGATTCAGCACCGACACCAGGTGTTCCCCGCCACCGGCCCGGCACTGCCGCAACTCACGATAATTGGACATACGCGCCCCTTGCCACTTTCGCCCCTATTGTCACATAACGCGGGCGCGGGCTTAAACATAACGCTTATTTTCCCGCAGTCGCCGGCTTGGCTTTGACGCCCGATCTGCCTTATCCTGTCTTCATAATAATAACGATAGCGCCTTGTATGAGCGCCCTGCGCCCCCTGCGAATCCTCGAGATTGCTACCAGTGGCAGCGTCGGCACGGCCGACATGGGCCCCGTATCCGAAACGGTTTGGGCCCTCGCGAATGGCTTCGCCAAACGCGGCCATTCGGTCACTGTTTCTGACCTGGCCGCAATCAAACCCCGTACGAAGCTCGACCCACGCATAGACATCGTCACGGTACCGGTGACCAACAATCGCACTCGGCGGCTCGCAGCGCTGACCGCGAAAGCGCATCGCCTGTACGACTGGGGCTTCGCACTCCGCTACCTGTGGTGCCTGAATCGCCGTCTGAAGCTCAATTCATTCGACGTCGTACATGTGCACGACGAAACGCTGGCATGCCTGCTCTCATTGCTCATACCACGCCGCTTCTACTACACATCGCATACCTCCGTTTGGGCACTGAAGTTGGCGCAAGGAGAGATGCTGTCTGCGAATGAGCAACTCGACTCTCTCATAGAGTCGTTCGCGATCCGCAACTCGCACGCAACCGTTGCGCTGTCGGACTACCTGGCCGCACAGGTAAGCCCTCGCGCCAACGTCGAAACAATCCCACACGGCATCGAGGCCGACCGCTGGCAACCTCTCGATCGCGAAAATTCGCGGGAGGCATTGCAAATTGATGACCGGGATTTCGTCGCGGTCTTCGTCGGCCGGTTGCATCCCCAAAAGGGTTTGGACGTCCTGATTGAAGCGGTCAAGCAAGCTGCCGCCAACCGGCCGCGCTTGCAGTTGTTTGTGATCGGCTCCGCAGGCGGTCATTACAAGGCCGCAGAGCAGCCCTCAGCGTATGCCGTTGAACTGCTCAGGCTCGCTGTTGGAACGCCCACCCGGTTTGTGGGATTCCTCGACCACGACTCGATCCAGTTGCGGCAATACTTGTCGGCAGCCGATGTGGCGATAGTTCCATCTCGCCATGAGCCCTTCGGCTACGCGGCACTGGAAGCTTTGGCCATGTCGCTGCCCGTGATTGCCTCCCGGACGGGAGGGCTGGCACAAACAGTGTCCGAGGACGTCGGCCTGCTGGTCGAGCCAGGCGACGCAGCAGCGCTGGCGAGCGCAATCTGCACCGCACACGACGACCTGGCGCGGCTGGGTGCCTGGCGCGAAAGGTGTCGCGCACGGGTCGAGCAACACTACATGCGCAAGGATTCGGTGGCACGGCACCTCGCGCTGTTCATGAAGGATGCGCCCGAACCGGTGTTGCACCTGGAGATTTCGCCTTGACTCACAGAGTGATCATGCTCGGCGTGGACGGCCTCGACTGGGAGTTGGTCAAAGAATGGACGTCGGCGGGCCACTTGCCCGTGCTGTCTGCCTTGATCGCGCAGTCGCGTGCGTTGCTGCTGGGAGAATCGAACCGCCCACTGCCTGGATCGATCTGGACAGACATCGGAACTGGCGTGTCAGCCGCGGTTCATGGCTTTCAACACGAGGAGCAGCTTCGCACCGGCACCTATCAGATCGAGAAGGTCGATGCGAGCCGCGTTGCCAGCCCGCCGTTCTACAAGACGCTGAGTGAGGCGAACATCCGCTGCGCGGTCGTCGACTTCCCCGTCGACCATCCGATCGATGGCTTCAATGGCATGCAGGTCATCGACTGGGCGACTGAGTTCAAGCTGTGGCATTTTGAAACCCGCCCGGTGAATTGCGCCGCGAAGCTGGAGGCCAAATACGGCCGCCACCCGTTGACGGACTACCCCGGCACCCGCGACGGATTGGAGAACCTGCTCGCGTTGAAACAAAAGCTTCTCAAGGGCATCGACATCAAGCGCAACCTCTGCGCCGACCTGCTTCGCCAGCGCACCCACGACTTCCTGTTCGTCAACTTCTGCGAGCTGCACAAGGCCGGTCATTTTTTCTGGCATTTCCACGATCGGGAGCACCCGCAGTTCACCGCTGAAGAGCCGCAATTGCTCGAAGCGCTGCGCGAGTGCTACGAGCACATGGACCGCGCGCTGGGCTCCCTGCTCCAACAACTCGGCAACGATGACGACCTGATCCTGATCACCGACCGTGGGATGTTCGCCGACCATCGGGGCGATCACCTGGTGGATGACCTGCTGATCAAGCTGAACTGGGCGGCGCGCCGCACCGAGCGGACAGCGGCCAACACTTCGCTACGTCACCGCATTCTCGCCAACCGTGTCACCAAGAAGATCACGCGCTCAGTCGCGGGGCGGCTTCCTCACCCGGTGCGCGAAGCCCTCCTGCCCATTCATCGGGCCGCGATCGGCGCACCGCCGCCCTGGGATTGGGCGCGGACGCGGGTATTCCGGCTTCCCAGCGTGGGCAACAGCTACTTGCGCATCAACCTGGCCGGTCGCGAGCCCGCGGGGATCGTGATGCCCGGGGACCAGTACAACGACCTGCTGTCACAACTCGAAGCTCAATTCAAAGCCCTTACCGATCCCGTCACAGGCGCACGAGTCGTGGAGGATGTTTATTTCCCCGCCGATCACTTCGCCGGACCCAGATCCAACGAGCTGCCGGATGTAGCCATTGTCTGGAGCCCACGTCGCCCGATTACGGCTGTCAGCTCCGATGCGACGGGCGTAGTCAGTGGTCTGCAACCCTACGAACGCTCCGGCAACCATCGGCCGGAAGGGTTCGCGCTGCTCAGGGGTCCGTCATTCGCAGCCGGTGCGGCGACGGTTCAGGGGGATGCCCGGCAGATCGCCCCGATCATTCTGAAGCTGTTCGGCATGCGAGCCCCCAGCCACTACGAAATGGACGCGCCGGATTCCATCTGGACGAGCTCGTTCTGCGGCGAGGACCTCACGAAATCGGCGGTGCGCCCCCTTCCTGACGCCTACGCTCTACATACTCCGTGAGCGCCTGAATTTTCCCGGCGTCCATTTCCGGAGCCTGGAAGGACTCCAACGCCTTGCGCCAAACTGTGTTCGCCCGTTCCGTGGCGGTCTTGGCGCCGTCGTCAGCCCACGCGCCGTAGTTGCGCCAATCCGAAACCAGGGGCGTATAGAAAGCGTCCCGATAGCGCTGCATGGTGTGGGCAGCGGCGAAGAAATGTCCGCCGGGCCCCACTTCCGCGATGGCATCGAGCCCGAGCTCCTCGTCCGTGGTCTCCAAGGGTTGAAACATCTCGGCAAACATCTGCAGCATTTCAACATCGAGAATGAACTTCTCGTAGGAAGCCTGCAGCCCGCCTTCCAGCCAACCGGCGGCGTGCAGGATGAAATTACAGCCGCCCAGCAACGCACCCCACAGGCTCATCTGGGATTCGTAGACTGACTGCGTGTCCGCGGCGTTGGAGGCGGTAGCGCTCGAACAGCGCCAGGGCACCCCGATGCGGCGAGCAAGTTGCCCGGCGCCGAAGGCAGCCTTGGCATACTCGGGTGTTCCGAAGGCCGGTGATCCGGACTTCATGTCGACGTTGGATGTGAAGCTGCCGTACATCACCGGTGCACCCCGGCGGACGATTTGTGACAGCGTAATGCCGAATAGCGCTTCCGCGTGGGCCAGCGTCAACGCGCCGGAGACCGTAATCGGGGCCATGGCGCCGGCCAGGGTGAACGGCGTAATGATGCAAAGTTGGCCATTCGCGGCGAAGTTGAGGATGCCGTCGGTCATCGGCAAATCCAACTGCAGCGGGGAGTTGGTGTTGCAGATGGTGTAACACCGTGGCTCGCGCTTGAAGGTCTCCTCGTCGATGTCGTGCGCAATGCGCAGCATCGCAAAGCAATCGGCCAGCTGGCCGTCGCCCCGGCAGTAGAAATAGGGAACTTTGTTGCCCAAGGTCAACTGCGCAAACGATGTATCGAGATGGCGTACGTGAATCGGCACGTCCGTCGGCTCGACCATTTGACCCAGTGTATGAATGACATCGTACGTCTGGGAGAGCTTGACGAAATCGCGGTATTCCTCGATCCCGCCCGTGCGTTTGCCGCGTTGCAGGTCATGCACGCTGGGAGGACCTGCCACCGGTGCGAAAACCGTGTGGCGGCCTCCAACACGACAGGATCGCTCCGGGTCGCGCGCGATCATGTTGCTTTCGGACGGCACCGTGGTGAGTGCCTCGGCAACCATACCGGCATCCATGCGAACCATCAGGGTCGATTCATCGACAGAGGCGCCCGCGGCCGCCAGTGCGGCGCGTCCGCGTGGCGACAGGATCCGCATGCCTTGCCGCTCGAGGATCCCGAGCGCCGCGCGATGCATGCTTTCGATCTGATCGTCCGAGAAAATCTTGACTGGCTCGAACGGATTGACCAGGTGCCGATAGCGGATCGAGCGCTCAGGCAGCCCGGTCGTACCGGTGCCCGGGGAATTTCGCCGGCGAGGTCGCATCATGGTTTGATGTTACTCGACGCGAACCTCCGCCACCAATTCAATTTCCACACAAGCGCCCAGAGGCAGTTGTGCCACTCCAAACGCGCTGCGCGCATGCCGGGCGGACTCTCCGAGCACGGCTATCAGCAGCTCCGAGCAGCCATTGGCCACCAGGTGTTGCTCCGTGAAGGTCGGTGTCGAATTCACCAGGCACAACAATTTGACGATCCGCTCGATTCTGTTCAGGTCACCGAGGAAACCGTGCAGTGTCGCCAACAGGTCGATACCGACACTGCGTGCGGCGAGCTTACCTTCTTCCACCGTCATGTTGGGGCCGAATTGGCCGACCCAGGGCTTGCCGTCCTTGCGGGCGATGTGGCCCGATACAAAAATTAGATTGCCCGACTGGGCCGCCATGACAAAAGTAGATAGCGGCGTGGCGGCCTGTGGGAGGGTAATCTGCAGCTCTTTGAGACGGCTGTACGGATCCGTTTGAGTCATAAAGTCACCTGGTTCACTTGAGTCACTTGATTCATAGGGTCACTGCATCGGTATTGGCACCGCACAGAAGCACGCCGACGCGCTCCCCCGGCTGCGGTTTATACGCACCACTTAGAAGCGCGGCCATCGCCGCGGCTCCACCTGCCTCGGATGCAACTCGCAACACGCGCCAAAGTGCCTGTTGCGCCTTTTTGATGTCCTCATCCTCCACCAACACGACACGATCGACGAATCGTTCAGCGAGTGGATACATCAATTCTCCCACCTTGCGCGGAGCGAGCGAGTCCGCGGCGATTCCGCCCGCCTCGGCATCCACGGGGTGGCCCGCCTCCAAAGCGCGGTACAGTGTCGGTGCTGCGCGCGGCTCTACGGCAATCAGCTTCACCCGGCCTTCATACCAGGCGGCAATCCCGCCAATCAGCCCTCCACCGCCCACGCCCACCAGCAACGTTTCCAACTCGGGGCATTGTTGTTCCGCTTCGAGACCGACCGATCCTTGACCGAGCAGTGTCTCGGGCTGATCGAAGGCGTGGATTTCCATGGCGCCCGACTGAGCCGCAAACTCACGGCTGGCAGCCAACGCGTCCGCATAAAGCTGACCGCCCACCACGAGCCGCGCACCCAGGCTGCGGATCCGCTCCTGCTTGGTAACGGCCGCAACGGCCGGAACGAAAATGGTCGCCTTGACCTCCAGCCGGTTCGCGGCAAAGGCCACCGCCAGGCCGTGGTTACCGCCCGATGCAGCGATTACGCCAGCCGCGGGAACCGGGCGCGTCAGCAGATTGGCAAATGCGCCGCGCGGCTTGAATGAGCCCGCGTGTTGCAGCAACTCGAGCTTGCAGGCAATGGACTGGGGTTGAAGTCCGAAATCGGCCAGATCCACCTGGATGGTGGGTGTTCGGCGGATGTGGGGACGGATGAGGTCGTAGGTTGCGGCTATTTTTGTGCGGGAGATGTCGGGCGTCGGCATACGGTTCTGCTGGCGAACGGGTGGTGGTCGCCATTATACGTACGGTGGCCCTACCCCACGTGGAAGGCCTGTAGCGCCGAGGTGGCCGCAAATGTCACCGCCGGCACCAGCACCGCCCGCACCATGGGTTGCTCGGAGTACGGCGCGAAGGCACCCATGTGCAATTCGGCGATCCGTTCCAGCAGTCGATCGACTTGGGCCGTGCTCTCGGGCCTGGGTGGACTGCCCTTCAGCAACCGCAACCGCTCATCCTCGAGCTGGTGGATCATTTCATGGCGCCATTTCTCGGCCGCGCTGCGCAGCAGGATGGCGGCCGCAATGGTGATCAGGACGCTGATGATCAGGGGAGTTGGATTGCCGACGAAGCGCATCTCACCGAATTGGATGGTGAATACGGCAACCGCCATGCCGGCGATGACCAGGCACGGGTACCAGACCAGGTTGGTGACCCAACGCGTGCGCCGCGCAATCAGTTGCAGATTCGACCACATCTGCGCCTGATCGGCCGGCAGGCCGAGCGCCTGCCGCTCACGGGCGAGCGCGGCCGGCGGCCAGTCCGGATTGTCCTGGCGCAGGGCGAGCAGGAACGAGCGCGACAGCAACATCGCATCCGCCACCCAGAAGATCAGGAATTGCATCGCGACGAGACTCGCCACGGAGACGACCGAAGACACACTGCGCTGGTGCAGTTGGTTGTCCAGCCAGGCGCCACTGCCGAAGATCGAGAATCCGATCCGGTCGAGCACATACAACAACACGGCGGAGGCGATGGTGGCCACGACCACACGACACAGCCGCTTGATGCTCTTGCCGCGATACAGATACTGCGCAATCAGCCGCTCGAGCGGCGAGAACAACTCGGGCCCGGTCGGCGCCATGCTCGTCGCGGACAACTGGGTGAGCGGGAACCACAGCAGCTCCGCCATGCCCGTCTTTGAATACCACGGGCCCACCTGGGTCGCGTAGTAGATGATCATGCGCTTCGCGGTGACCTTGAAGGCGAACTCCCGGCAGATCAAGCTGGCGTTCTCTCGCAGCTTGCGCTGTCCCCGCAACACGAGCAGCACGACGGCGAAGATCATGCCTATCTCAAGAGCGGTCGTTCCCCAATGGCTGATGCCTTCGGCAATCGGCACCGGCATGCGGGTGTGATTGTTGGTCAGGTGCAGGATGATGGTGCGCCACGTCAGGTTCTCGATCACAATGGCCATCGCGCAGCTCGCCAGGGCTATCATCGCCAGCCAGGTCAATCGAGCCGTGAATGCCCGTGTCAACGGATTCTGTTTGATGCTCAGCAGCGCACCGGTTCCGAACGCAATCCACGGCGCGATCACCAACACGCAGAAGGTCGCCACACCGCTCAGGAACAACAGGCGGCGGGTTTCTTCGCGGAAGAAGGCCGAGGCCCGCGTCGCGCCGATGGCGGGACACTCACCGTTGGCGTTGCAGATCTCGCGGCGGTCCTTGTTGATGTTCAGATCGAGGGGTTGGTTGCGGCCGATCTCGAAGACCATCGGTGTTGCGGTCCATTGCAGGCCTGCGTCCGGGTCGGCGGGAGCGGGAGCGACCCAGGTTGCGCCCGCTCCCGCTCCCGCAACCTGGGTCGCTCCCGCTCCCGCCGACGGAATCAGGCGATGCACCGCCAGCATCGTGGCGAAGAAGGTCGTGGTCTGATAGCTGTCGCGGAACGCCGGGATGTCCCCTTGCAGGCTTTCCGTCAGCGCGAGTCCCAGGCTCGAGCCCACCACCAGTTGATGAGTCCAGCGCAGATTGTCAGGCTCCAGCAGGCGCGCATCCAGGTCGAAGGTAAAGAAGGTTGCATCTGGAAACATCGGGCGCAGCGCCTGCAGCACCAGCAACTTGTCATAGATGTCGCTGCTCAGGACGCCGATGGCCTTGATATAGCGGATGTGACAGTGCCGTTGGGAATTGGACAGTCCGCGGGCGGCGGGGCCATTCAACCTGCAGATCTTCTCTCCCTGGGCTGCGGCCAGTGAGCTTGCGAGCCGGCGCAGGTAGTCGAATTGACTCTGTCCGCTGGCGTCTTCGATCGAGTCCTTGCTGGAGTGTTGCGTGGAGTTGTCTTGCGAATCGTCCGAAGAGTGGGCGCTCTTCTGCGACGAGCGCGGCTTGGAGCTCGGTGTGGCACCGTCCAGGCCCTTCAGATACGACACGCAAACGGGGTGCGTTCCATCATCGGGCTCGGCGCGGATGGGGTCTGCTCGCGGCTCGTACAAACAGTGCCCGAAGTACTTGCCCATCTGGCGCGCGTACAACGTGTCACGCTCGGCAATCAATGCGATCTCGGGGCCGGCAATGTGACGGCAATCCAACTCTTTGAATACCGCCGCTTCGACGAGGTCGTCGTTCGAGACGCTCCGATACAAATGGACCCGGGGAGACCAGCGCTCGAAGTTGACGGCCAGCAAGCCCCGGCTTCCGGGCGGGAGCGCCGTTGGGCTTTTGCAGGTGGGAGGCTCGAGCTGCTCGGCGCCGGCGGCCGTGGGAGCGCCTTTGGCCGAGACTGCCGAGAGGATCGCCTGGTCTGAGGCAGTGGCCCGTGATGAGAATATGTGTACGTCGCGGGATAAAGCGGGGGCGGCCGCGGGTTTCGGGACAGACGCGGTTGCGGGCGCGGTTACGGCACGGGGCGGCGAAGCGGCCCACTGCTGCAGTTCTCCGGCCATTGCGCTCAGACCGTCCGAGTCCGCTGGCCCCATGACGGCCAGTTGTACCGAGGGCGGCGCGATCTTATCCACGATCTGCGTTATGCGGCCGAGCGGACTGTCGCGGAATGAGTCCTGATCCAACCATAACAACAGGACGCGCGACGCCGGCATGTTGCCAACCGCGCGATCGCGCTCGAGCCATTCGTAGGCAGCGATGTCGCGCGATGCTCCCGAGTTGGAATAGAACTGCGAAAGGTTCACATAGCCGATGTGATGGTTATCCAACGGCAGGTAGCCGGATCGGTACAGACCTGCCAGCACCGCATAACGCGCTCGCCGGCGTGCCTCGACATCATTAGTGTACGGAGCACCCGAGACGAGCGTCGCCACAATGAGGTTCTCACTCTGATGAGTGTCGCCAATGAATCTGTCCATGTCGCGGCGCAGTTGATCGACGGAATGGCTGCCCGTCGCCGCGTTTGTGTTGGACTCCTCGGTCTCGAGCGCTGCGAGAGCACCGTCGACGGCGGCAAAGGGGTCCTCCCACAGCCGGGCCTCTACATCCTGACCTTGCGGCGGAGCGTGGCTCAAGCCGGCGATCTGTGGCTCCGGTGGTCGTGTATCCAGGAAGGGGCTTTGTTTCAACACAAAAAAGCCCGCGCAGGCCACGATCAATGTGACCCAGACCGACGGGGGAACTCCGAGAGGCCCCTGGGATGACTCCGCCATGTTGCGCACTCCAAGGCGCGAATGGTCTTGTACTGCAACCTCACCACCGTCCGTGTTGCAGCGCGACGCACGGATCCCGGCGGTGTTATATCTATTCTGTGCCGAGTACCGGAGTCATCCCACCGGAATTTACTTGCCGTAGTCGAGTTTGGGATACCAGTCGGTGCCGCGGCCCTCCGGCACCGCATCAAGAACCGTCCAGAGGGGCATGAGATCGGGCGCGCCGCGCGGATCCTGTCCGGGATCGGACTGTTCGAATCCCATCTCCCCACTCCAGAAGTGACGGATCTTGCCATCGCGCCGCGTAAACACGTTGAACCCGGGGATGTCAGAACCGTCGGGCGCAATTGCAAAATAATCGCGGCTGAATTCGCCTGAGGTGTCCGAGTAGAGCTTCAGATCGCGCCAACCACGCTCCTTCTTGAAAGCGAGCAGTTTGGCCAGCGGCGAGCGCGCGACTACGGCCAGTCCGACCCGTTGCTCAATATCACGTGCCTCGCCGTTCCACGCACCCAGAAGTGATGTGCACATCGGGCAGGGCCGCTCGCGCTGAGGTCCGAACATGTAGCTGTAGATCACCAGCGTCTGCTTGTCGCCGAACAGGTCCGACAGCGTCACCGGGCCCTGCTCGCCTTCGAACCGATAATTCTTCGGCACCTCGCCTCCCGGCGGCAGCGCGCGCCGCTGCTCGGCCACGCGCTCAATGTGACGCCGCAGCTCGATCTCCTGCGCCAGCAACGCCTGGCGAGCCTGCCGGTATTCGGCGCTCTCGTTGGGGTAACGAGTCTGGTTCTTGTTCGCCAGCTCCACCGCCGGCGTCAGTGAATTGCTGCCAGTCATCCGTATCTCCTTGAATTTAAAAGAACTCGCGGGACCGTGTGGTCAAGGACGTTTCAGGGGCCGTTGATCCGACATGGTGGGCGTGCAGAGCGCGAGTGGAAGCGCCAAAGCGCATCTTTTTGTGGCGGCCAAACGTCCTAGGGGTGCGACGCATGCGCAGCCTGCGAAGCGCAGCTCTCACAGTCACCCACCCAAAGGAAGGCCCACTCATGATTCTGCATACCGTCACCGGCTCGCCCAATGGCCGCAAAGTCGAAGCCGTCATTTACCACCTCGGACTTCAGGTCGACATTCGCCCCCACGACCTGTTCAAGGGCGAATTGCGAGGCCAGGACTATCTCGCGATCAATCCCAATGCAAAGGTACCCACGCTGGTCGACGGCGACTTCAAGCTGTGGGAATCGGCAGCCATCATGCAATACCTCTGCGACAAAGCCGGCAATGACACATTGTTTCCCCGGAATCCCCGCACGCGCGCCGACATCACCCGATGGCAATGCTGGGAGGGGATGTATTTCAATGACGCTCTGGGAACACTCGCGTTCGAGACGGTTGCCAAGCCGAAGTACAACATTGGTCCGCCGGATGCGGTGCTGGTCGAACAGGCCCGTGCAACCTTGTCCCGCTTCGCTCCAGTGCTCAATGGTCACATGGACGGGCGAAAGTATCTGGTTGATGATCGGCTGACATTGGCGGATTACTCGATGTCCGCGTTTGAACCGTACGTGAATCTCGTGCCCTTCGACTTCGCTCCGTATCAACATATACACACGTATTTTGACCGCATGCGGCAGTCGGAACACTGGGTTCGTTCGGGGCGGGCTGTTGTCGCCGCCTCTGCCGCTGCTGCCTCAAGGGCCGCATGAGCTCGACTCTTCAGCAGGCACGGAAGGACTTCCTGGCGCTGGTCGAAAGACTGCGCCCGGACCTTCACCGGTATTGTGCGCGCATGGTGGGGTCAGTGATTGACGGCGAGGACGTCGTCCAGGACACGCTTGCTCGCGGGTACTATGAGTTGTCGGGATTGCAGGAGCCGCCTGCCCTGCGCGCGTGGCTGTTTCGCATTGCCCACAATCGAGCGCTCGATTACCTCCGTCGTTACGAACGCCGGATGAGCGAGCCCCTCGATCCCGAGTCCGATACAACTACAGCTACGGCTTCAGATCAGCTCATCGATCGGGAGTCTGACCCCGGGCTCATCCTGCCCAGGGAGCAGGCCGTGACGCTCGCAGTCGCTCGCTTTTCGGAACTAGTACCAACTCAACGCAGCTCGGTCATCCTCAAGGACGTGCTGGATTACTCTCTCGAAGAGATCGCCAGCGCGCTCGAGCTCAGCATCCCGGCGGTCAAGGCCGCCCTGCATCGTGGCCGCACCCGCCTGCATGCGCTGGCGACTGTTGACGGCGGTGTGGACGCTGATGTCATGCCGCCTAAAATCTCGCCGGCCGTCCGGCGCTACGCCGCACTTTTCAATGCCCGTGACTGGGACGCGGTGCGCGCCATGCTGATTGACGATGTGCGACTGGAGGTGATGGATGCAACCAGCCGACGGGGCCGCAAGGAGGTTGGTGTCTATTTCAGCAGATATGCCGGTCGGGAGGGCTGGCACATGGTGGCTGCTTGGCTCGACGGGCGCGAAGGACTTGCGGTGTTTGATTCTCCTCAGGGGAGCGGCGGCAGACCGAGTGGCGGCAAGCCGGTCAATTTCATTGAATTGACCGTGAGTGGTGACGGGATTGCGATCACGCGGATTCGCGATTTCCACCATGTGTGGTACCTCACTGCGGACGCACGGATCATGCTCGCACGTACCTGAGGCGCAATGCATTGCTGATGACTGAAATCGAGGAGAGACTCATCGCCAGGGCTGCGATCATCGGGCTCAACAACAGGCCGAATGCCGGGTACAGCACACCGGCCGCGATTGGAATTCCCAGTATGTTGTAGCCGAATGCGAAGGCGAGGTTTTGGCGGATGTTGCGCACGGTTGCGCGGCTCAACTGCCTGGCTCTCAGAATCCCTGTCAGATCGCCCTTCACCAACGTGACCTGCGCGCTCTCCATTGCGACATCAGTGCCGGTGCCCATGGCGATGCCTACATCGGCCTGAGCGAGGGCGGGCGCATCGTTGATGCCGTCGCCGGCCATCGCCACGCGGCAGCCTTCCTGTTGAAGGCGCTTGATTGCCGCGCCTTTTTCGTCCGGTTTGACTTCGGCTATGACCTCGTCGATATGGAGTACTTTCGCAACTGCTGCAGCACTTGCGTGCGCGTCGCCGGTCAGCATGATGATTTTTAGTCCCTCGGCTTTCAGCGCTCGCAAGGCCTCTGGTGTGGTTTCTTTGATGGGGTCGCCTACAGCGATTGCGCCAGCCAGGGTGTTGTCGATTGCAAGGAACATCACGGTGCGACCGGTGTTGAGAAGGGTGTCGATGTCGGGGTGGAGAGTGATTGGGGCGCCTGTGTCGGCGCCTACTTGGTGCATTAGGGCGCGGTTGCCTAGGGCGAGGTGGCGGTCGCCGGTGGCGCGGTCGTCGTTGCGTGGGCTGCCGGTGCCGAGGTCGCGGCCATCGCTGTGGCTGACGCGGCCGGTTACGCCCAGGCCTGTCAATGACTGGAAGTCTGTGACGTTGCGCGGTGTGATGCCTCTTGCGGCCGCGCCGTCGACGACGGCCCGGGCCAGAGGATGCTCACTGGAGCGCTCGAGTCCGGCGGCCAGTGCGAGAACTTCAGCCTCACTCCAGGCGCCCAGAGCGATCACGCGATCCAACGCCGGACGGCCTGCTGTCAGCGTTCCTGTCTTATCCAACACCAATGTATCGATATCGCGTAGCGATTCAATCGCCTGCGCGTCGCGAAACAGGACTCCGAGCTGCGCCCCGCGTCCGCTCGCGACCATAATCGATATTGGCGTTGCGAGCCCGAGCGCGCAGGGGCAGGCGATGACCAGCACCGCAACCGCGTTCACCAACGCATACGCAAGCTTGGGATTCGGGCCCGCCATCCACCACACCACAAACGTAATCAGCGCGAGCGCGATGACGGTTGGCACAAACCAAGCAGCCACGCGATCGGCAAGGCGTTGCAGCGGCGCTCGCGAACGCTGTGCGGTTGCGACGAGTGCGATGATCTGCGAGAGCAGGCTTTCGGCGCCCAAGCGCTCGACTTCGATAATGAGGGCGCCTGTTTGATTGAGGGTGGCGCCGACGACGCGATCGCCTGGTGTTTTGTCTACCGGTAATGGCTCGCCGGTGAGCATCGATTCGTCGATCGATGACAGGCCTTCGATGATGCGTCCATCGACGGGTATTTTCTCGCCGGGGCGGACGCGCACGTGGTCGCCAATGGCGAGGGTGTCGATGGGGACGTCTTCCTCTGCGGACGACGCGGCCTCACCGACGGCCGTGTCGGCCACAGCGGCCATTGCCGCGCCTGCGCCGCGTGTATTTGCGCGTGCGATTCGTCGTGCAGTCTTCGGTGCCAGACCGAGGAGCTGTCGGATTGCGGCACTTGTGCGCCCTCTCGCTGCCAGCTCCAACCATTCACCCAGCAGCACCAGCGTTACAATCGCAGCCGATGCCTCGAAGTACACGCCTACCATACCGTGCGCATCGCGCATCTCTGCGGGGAATGCGCTTGGGGCAAACGTTGCAAACAGGCTAAACAGGTACGCCACCCCCACGCCGAGACCGATGAGCGTATACATGTTGGGCGACTTGTTCGTCACGCCCAGCCAGCCGCGCCGGTAATAATCCGCCGCGGCCCACAACACAACAGGTGTGGTCAGGAGAACTTCCGCCAGCCGCAAAAGCCACGTGTCGGCCGGGGGGAGATTCATGTGGAATGCATGTGACAGCATGGCGTTGAGCACAACCGGCACACTCAACGCCGTGGAAATCCAGAATTTCCGCCTGACCGAGCGTAGCTCGCTGTCGTCCTCTACCCCGTCGGGTACCAGGGGCTCCAACGCCATCCCGCAGATCGGGCAGGTGCCGGGACCCATTCGGCGGATCTGGGGATGCATGGGGCACGTGTAGATTACGCCCGCTGACGCGGGTGGCGGGGTGGCTGCACCGCCGGCGCTGACCGAGGCGCCTGCGCCGCTGCCGACGCGGGCGTGACAACACGCTGCGGCGTGCTGATCCGGCGCTGTGTCGTGTGCGTGCCCCGCGTGCTGACCGGATGCCCCGCCCTGCGCATGTCCCTGGTGCTGGTCGGGCGCCGTGACCGCGACGGACGCCGCATGCTCGTGCTCCGGATGGATGCTCATGCGTCCTCTCCGCCCAGCGCCAACAAGATGGGGCAATCGGCGGCGCGGCCGTGCCCCGGACACGCGGCAATCAATTTCGCGAGGCCCGCACGCACTCGCGCGAGCTCGTCAATTCGCCGCTCAATATCCACAAGCTTGGCTTGCGCAGATCGCTTAACCCGCGCCACGTCGCGCTTGGCGGAAATGGCCAGCAACTCGCTGACTTCCTTGAGCGTGAACCCCAGCGCCTGCGCTCGCCGGATGAAGCGCAGCCTGGCCAATTCCAACTCGCTGTAGCGGCGGTATCCCGAAGACAGGCGGGTCCTGGGCGCAAGAAGCCCTGCGCGCTCGTAGTAGCGGACGGTGTCGATGCCGACGCCGGCGCGCTTCGCGAGGGCTCCGATTCCAATGGATTCCATAACTCGAGTCTCCAAGTCCAAGTGCCCAGGGTAAACCCTGGACCATAGACCCGGGTCAAGCCATACGTATTTCGCTCCCCTGCGCTATGCTTGCCGGTGCGCGCAGGAACCTGGCCAATAATAATGTCCAATGCCGCCTCTTCGTGTCCGCCTGCAGATGTGATCGCCGCGTTCGCGTTCGGCCATTTGCAGGCCGATAGCGTTTCCGGGATACAGCAGCACCTATCGGAATGTGATGTCTGCCTGGAAACGGTCGGGCATCTCGCGGCGCCCGAGGGACCTGAATCCGCCGAATCAGTCTTTTGCGAAGCGGGCCGCATCATCGGCCCCTATCGCCTGGCCCGAAGACTGGGTGAAGGAGGCATGGGAGAGGTCTGGGAGGCTGAGCAACTCTCACCCGTGCGGCGAACCGTTGCCCTAAAGCTGCTCAAGGCCGGAATGGATAGCCGGCAGATCGCGATGCGCTTCGAGGCCGAGCGGCAGGTGCTCGCGCTCATGCAGCACCCGGGCATCGCACAGATGTTTGACGCCGGAATCACCGCCGGCGGACGCTCCTACTTCGTCATGGAGTACGTGGAAGGGTCACCGATCACATCTTATTGTGACAAAGCGGGCATCAACGTTCAGGCTCGATTGCTGTTGTTTCAGCAAGTCTGCGACGCCGTCCAGCACGCGCATCAGAAGGGCGTCATACATAGAGACATCAAGCCGTCCAACGTGTTAGTCACGCTGAAGGACGGTGTACCGTTGCCGAAGGTAATCGACTTCGGCCTGGCCAAACTGACAGCACCCGATGCGGGGAACGCCACTCTGACAGAGATCGGCACCATACTCGGCACTCCGGCATACGCCAGCCCGGAACAGATGAGCTTGGGCACGATCGACGTCGACACGCGTAGCGACGTGTACTCCTTAGGCGTCATGCTCTACGAACTGTTGATCGGCGTGATTCCCTTTGAGACGGATGATCCGCGGCCTGTCGCGCTCCTCGAACTGCGACGAAACATTCGGGACCTCGAGCCAGCCCGACCGAGCGCACGCCTGAGCAGCCTGGGTGATCGTCGAGAGACGATAGCGCAAATGCGTGCTTCGGAGGTCAGCGCGCTGCGCCGGCAGCTACGCGGCGATTTGGACTGGATCGTCATGAAGGCGCTGGAAAAGGACCGCATGCGTCGCTACGCATCGCCGGAAGACTTTCGTCGTGATATCGAGCGCTACCTGGAACATGAGCCGGTGTTGGCGAGGTCGCCAACCGCATCGTATCGCCTGCACAAGTTTGTCCAACGTCACCGTCTTGGCACCGCGTTCGCCACCGCCCTGCTGCTGCTCCTGATCGCGTTCGCAGCGATAAGTGCAGTGCAAGCACGCCGCATTGCTGCCGAGCGCGATCGCGCCACCGCGGAGGCATCGAAGGCTTCGTCGATCAATACGTTCCTGCAGGAGACAATTGGATCAGCCGACCCGTGGCAGACAGGCACCGATATCAGCATCCGGCAGACATTGGAACAGGCTGCGAAGAAGGTGGATATCAGGTTCAAAGACCAACCTCTCGTGGCCGCGGGTGTCCGCAGGACCATCGGCGAATCCTATGCGGGGCTCGGACGCTTCGATGAAGCTGAGCGTCTGTTGCGTTCCGCTTTGGAGGTACGAGTCGCGCTGTTGGGACGCGAGCATGCAGACGTTGCGCAGAGCCTATCCGACATGGCCGCACTGAACCAACAACGCGGGAACTACGACCTGGCCGAGACGCAATATCGTGAGGTGCTGGCGATTCGCCGGAAGTTATTTGGCGCGGTACACGCACTCGTTGCCGACAGTCTGCTCGATCTCGCTACGGTCCTCACTTTGAAGGGCGAGTTTGCATCGGCTTACGAGGCTGCCGCGCAGGCACTCTCGATACGGGAGCAACTGACTGGCAAGAATGGCATCGAGACCGCCGCCGTTCTGACCAAAATGGGTGAAATTGTGAGCGGCCAGGGTGATTTCCGGCGCGCGGAACAATTTTCCGCCCGCGCCTTTGACCTTTACAAGCAGCGCCTCGGCTCAAATGACGTCCGCACGGCACTGGCTGCATCGAATCTCGGAGCTGTGTACTACAGACAGGACAAGTACGAGCAAGCCGAGACGCTGTATCGAAACTCCGTTGACGCACTCGCCAGGGTCCTGGGAAGGAGTCACCCTGAAACAATCATCTCCATGGAAAATCTGGCCGGCGCTCTGCTGGCGCTGAAACGTTATGACGAAGCGCTGCTTCTCATGGATGAGGTGCTGGCAGCGCGCAGAGCGGTTCTCGGAGAAGAGAACAGGCTGGTCGCAAGGACGCTGATCAACATAGCTACTGTGCTTTCCCGTGCCGGGAAGATTCAGCAGGCGCGCGAAGCGTATGCCGCCGCGTTGCCCCGATTCGTAAAGGCATACGGGCCCGATCACCCGGATACCGCCCTTTCCTATTATGCATTCGGCGTTTTCGAAAGCCGGCAGCACGAGTACGCGCAGGCTGAGAAGCTGTTGCGCCAAGCGCTTGCGATCCAGTTGAAAAGGCTACCGGAGAATCACCCGGGCATAGCAGATACGCGCCTGTCGCTGGGCGAGGTTCTGATCGAGAAGCAACAATACGCCGAGGCCGAACAGTTGTTGGTGCAAGCTCGCGAGGTGATGGAAAAGACCTACGGTGCGGCCGCGTCCGAGACAAAGGACGCCTTAGCGGCCCTCGAACGGGTCTCCGCGGCACGGCCATCGGGGCGGTGACGCGGCACAGCGCCGGCCGAGGCGATCAGCGCGCCTGCGTCACCGGAATGACAATCGAAAGCTGCCATGAGTCGTGGCCAGCGGGGGAAGCAGGCGAAGCGCCGCCTCCTGAGGCACTCATCTCGAGAGTGGTGATCGCCCCCGCGGCGGCACCACTGACGGTGGTCCGACGACCAGCCAGTGCCGCACCGTCAGCTGCGTCAGCCGTGCCGCCTGTGGCCGGGGGCATGTTGCCGCTCCACTTGAGGCTCCCCAACACGTCGGTCGTGCCGGACACGGTGCCGTCCGGGTTGGTCAGGGTAAGAGAAGCGGTTTCCAAACCGTCGCGATCGAATGTTTTAGCGTTCGATCGGAAGTGCATCTCCAACACGGCACGTGCGCGGCCCGAGTCCGCCAGCCGCTCGCTTTGCAGATAGTCCAACATCTGTCGCTCAGCGGAGGGGCTCATCGGCTCGTCGACCAACAAGACGCGCAGGCGATGTTCGCGAGGCTCCCATACGGCGACACCTCCGCCGACTGTCATGTCGAGCGAAGTGAGCGTACCGCTCCCGGGCGATGGCAGTTCGAGGTGAAGCTTCCCCGACGTTCCCGGCCCCGCCCGCGGGCGGGGGGGCGGCAACGAGGCGGGCCCGGCTGACACCGGCTGAGTGGGCAGCGGGATTGCGGGTTGAGTTGCGGGAGCAGTCGTCGATTCAGGATCGTCGGTAGGAACGGTTGGGTCTCTCAGCCATAGCCAGGTAGCAACGCCAACTGCCGCGGCGGCGATGGCCATGACGGGCCAAGGAGTTCGGCTGGCCGCAGGCGCCGCAACGGGCCCGTCGGGCGATTGCGCACTCATATCAACCAACGATGGCCGCTATACGCAACCACGACCAATAAGCGGCAACCGAACCGATTCCGTAAAGCAACGGCGTGCGAGCGCGTTCAAACACCGGCCAACGGCGCAGCAGTTGCCAGAGCAACGCCGCGACGGCCACGGCGAGCAGCTGCCCGACCTCCACCCCGAGATTGAATGTCAACAAGGCCGTGGGCAGATAGTTTTGCGGCAACCCCACTTCTTTCAGCGCCCCTGCGAATCCCAGCCCGTGCACCAGCCCGAAGAGGAAAGCCAACATCGCCGGCCAGCGGCGGGCCAGAGTGAGGCGCTGGTGCAACGCCTCACCGGCAACGAGCACGATCGACAGCGCAATTGTTGCTTCAACGGGAGGTGACCGGAGGGTGAGAATGCCCAGCGCGGCACTGGCCAACGTCAGGCTGTGTGCCGCAGTGAAGGCTGTAATCGTCCACACGAGCTTGCGCCGGAACCCGACGAGAAAGAGCAGCCCGAGAACGAACAGCAGGTGATCGTAACCTGTAAGAATGTGCTCGATGCCAAGAACGGTGTAGGTCGATGCGATCTCGTAGCGGCTGCGCTGGTCGTCGGCTGCGCCGTACAAGTGCGTGGTGGTTTGGTTTGCCGTAAATGTGTAGACGCGCGACTGCCCACCCAGCCAGAAGATCTTCACTATCGCCGCCGAATAGCGCTTGCCGACACCTTCGATGGCGAACGTACCTTTGAGCCCTTGTGGCCCGCAGTGCAGGCTGTTGGATTCCGCGACACAACTCTCCGGCCACTTCAGCCGCATATCCTCGCTCGACGGATTTTTGTCGTTGGTTGCGGTCCATTGCCAGAGGAACTCGCCATGGGCGGTCTCCCGGATTTCCATCTCGGCCATGCTCATTTCGTGAGCAGCAAGTGGGGTAGCGTTTACGTAGAAGACGCCCACCAGCGCGAACCAAGTAGCCGCTGCGCGCATGCGTGAGAAAGTCATGCGCATGCGTGAGAACACCATCACTCTTTCTCTCCGCTGGCTTCGTACCTCACTGTGTACTTCTTTGCCAGCGCACGAACTGCAGCAGTGCGCTGTTCGGCTGCGGTGGCATCTTTCCAGTCCTGCAGCACAACGCCGCGCAGGACCTCGAAATCCGCAGGCTTCGCGGGAGTAATCGCATTGAGACGCATTGCGCGCCAGCCACTCTGCGTTTGGAGTGCCCGCCACTCGTTCGGGGGTGACTCCTCGAGCATCTTGGCGAAATCGGCGCCGTAGCTTTGGACGAGATTGGAATACGGGCGACCCTTGAAGACGCGCAAGCCGGCCTTGGCATCTCCTGGTGTCCCGCTGTTGAGGGCGGCAACGAACCCGCGTACAGCTGCTTCGGAATTTTCACCCGCCAGCGCTGCTTCTTCGAAATCGTAGCGCGTTGGCTCATCGTACTTGACTCGATGCTGCTCGAACCATTCGCGCAACCGCTTCTCATCGGGGACTGGCAGCTTCACGTTCGCATCAATGACACTCAGCGCCTTGAAGATGACGCGATCACGAATCGCGGTATCTCCCTTGTCGACTTGCATGGCGATGCCCTCCCGGTAGAGCACCTCGTTGTCGAGCCACACGCGGTGAAGAGCATCCATTTCCTCTCGATTGGGTTCGTGACCGCGCGACGCCTTGAACATCTCCTTGGCCTCCTTGTCGACATCGGCTCCCACAACGATCGTGTGCGGATCACCAGCACGAGCGTTCAGGAAGTGGTCAGCAGCGAACAGCACGCCCCCTAGCACGATGAAGTGCAGTAGCGGCTCGCGTAGCCATTCAGGCACGCGCGAACGGGACTTCGAGGTGACCGGTATGTCGAATGCGGATGTTGGAAGTGGAGTGGCCATGACCTGCTATCGTTCTTGTATCTACGCGGACCGCCAAGCGTAGGTCACAAAGACGACAGGAAAAAGACAGGCCAGCCTTTGCGGCTCGTAAGCGAACCGTCAGGGGGATGTGGCGCGACGACGGATCAGCCCCGAACCGAGCAGTCCGCTCAATAAAAGTATCGCCGCAGGCGGCAAAGGAACGGTTGTCACTCCGAGGTCAAAGCCATACGTGGCGGGACCACCCGTGTCCTGCACCCATACCGCATACGTGTCGCTGGCGAGTGGGCCCCCACCAGTGATCGCCGGGAGAATGTCGGTGCCGACATCGGAGTTGGCGTAGTGCGTCCAACCCAGCAAAGCCTGGCCACCGGCACCCGAGGGTTGGACGGTTACCTGCGAGCCGGTCTGAAAGCCAATGAACGAGAAATTCCCGGAAATAAGGGTGTTGCTGAGCAGAGTGATCGAACTGAGAGTCGACCCGACCGGGAGGGTGAAGGTGAAATAGTCGCGGTCCACGCCTTGGCCGGAATCGCCCGTCGAGCCGAGGATGCGATTACTGCCAGTGCTCAACGACAGGGATGTGGGTGAAAGGCCTGAGTTGGACAAATCGCCATTCAAAGATTCGTCCCAGAGCACAGCACCCTGTGACACCGGGCTTTCGGCAGCAGCCAGTGCAAGCAACAGGAGCATGGAGCAGATTGAGCGGGTCATCTAAAACCTCCTCTGCGTAGACTTGCACCGTCGGGCGGGCACCGCGCTCATCACGCGGCACCCGCCGACACACACGAGCTCGAGTTACTTGACGCCCGCTACGAGGGTCGACCCACCGACCTCTACATAGATCGGGTTGCTGTAGAACCAGAGGTCCGACCAGGCAGCTACGTCGAACGACACAGCCTTCTGACCAGCTATCGGATTCGGCGTCGCCGGGGCAGCAGCGCTCGCCGCAACCGCCAGATGATCCGGGCAACCATCGAACTGACTGGCAACCGGCACGGTCGTGCACGGGATGCGCAGCTTCGTCACGTCATTGGCGTTGGTGTACAGATCCGCCAGCGGGTTGCCGCTCGCATCCGTCTCGAACGGCACTGCCGGAGGCAGGTTCGTGCCGCGCAGACGCACGTACTGTGTTGCAGTCACTGCAGGGATGCGGTACGTCATCTTCAGGAAGGTCGAGCCATCGCCCGCCGTCACTGTCGTCCATGGGCTCGAACCGGCACCGTTAAACGTCTTCACGAGCGCGGCGGACGTGTTCCTTGCAGCTGCGGGTACGACGGAAAGATTTTCCGTCGTTCCGTCAGCATGTAGCCAGGCGAAATTGCGAGGCCATTCACCCGAGTAGTCGGCAGAGCCCGGCGTCTTGTAGCCAGTGACCAGACCAGAGATCACGTCGATGTGATCCAACACCGGCGCATTGAGCGGCTGGTGAATCCCAACCTGCAACAGGGACGGGTTTTCGAACGTGTACGGCGAGTAGTTGTTTCCGGCTGGGTCACGCACCACGATGGAAACCACGATCTCCGCACCCGGACGCACTTTGAGCTTTTCGCCCATCGTCGCGCAGCCGGTCACGTCGGTATCGGTGTTGCTCGTCGCTGCAGCGACTGCATAGCCTTCCACCGTCGCATTGCTGCGGAAGCTCAGGCCCGGGTATGAAGCGCAGGCGACAAACGCCAGACGGTCGATCAACTGACCGCTCGAGGTGAAGTTGTTGCCGGTGCGCATACCGTCAACGATGGTTTGCGGCCGGAGCTTGTCGCTGCCGTTGCGCACCATCGTGTAGTTGCGCTGATACTCACCTGGGAAAAAGTCCTGCGTGCTGCGACGGTCATCCGCACCGAAAGAGCCGCGGTTGTGCCAGTCGGAGCTTGCGAGGAACCAGTAGTTGCGGCCCTCACCGAGGAGCGCATCCCAGACACCTCCGATCACAGCACCGTAAACGCCGGTTCCGCCGTAGGTCGTGCCGCCAACGCTGTCGACCTTGGTAGCTACGCCGGGGAATGTGTTACGCAACACCTGATACTCACCGCGGTTGGACGACGCGCCGTGACCCGGCTGCGACTCAAATCCGAACGCAACGTTCGGTGCCGCGTTATTGAAATCCCGCAGATGCTCAATGTTGAATCCCTGGTTGCCGTCCGGGGTGAACGGCCCGGCGCGCTCCAAGTGGGTGGGAACGTAGTAGCTGCCCTGCGGATGGAAAGCAGCCATCCACTTCAGGCCTTCCACGGTCTTGAGGTGACCAAACAGGCCGACGTTGCTTCCCACGCCGCTGCCGGTGGGGACCAGCTTGTGTGCGGTCGAGTTCCATCGCGGGTCGGAGGCATTCGCGCTTCCGGGAACTGCGCAATCCCAGTTGTTGCCAGCGCCGCGGCTCGTGTCGGAGTCACCCAGATCGAAGCAGTAGTTCCACTGTGACAGGGCGTTCGCATTGCCCATCGGCGTATAGCGCGCCGTGATCGGGCCCGGCGTCGTGGGGAGTGTTGCACCGTCCAGAGCCAGCGGCATCTGCCCGGTGATCACTGACATTGAAGTGTGCTCGTGGCCGGCAACGATTGACTCGAGGCCGACGAACAGCGGCAGGTTCTTCAATGCGGCGAGATATTCGACTACCGGGTACTGGTATTCCTGCACCGACTGCCAGCGCCACATGTAGCTCGGCGGATTGTTGTTCGGCTGCAGATCGCCCTTGACGTTCACAGCGCCGATGCTCGCGGCCCAGGTGGTATTGGGACCGTTGGGAAAGTTCACGCCATCAAAGGGATAGAGCGGAGTCGACAGCGTGGCATCCTCAACCAGCGTGCAGTTACGTGTGCCGCCGCCGTTGCCGTGGCCGGCCTGCACGAACCAATCGAGACCCCAGGGGGTATCAACCTTGTCGGTGGCCTTCTTCACGAGCTTCTGCATCGAGATGGAGCCATCCGAGCAGGTGGTGTGATTGTGGATGTCGCCTGCGACGTACTTGCCGGCCGTCTTTGCGGCCATCACGTCTGTGGACACCGCCATCATCGTGCTCGCGCCGATGGCCGCTGCCACCGCAAGCGCGACCTGATTCTTGGTGATTACTGCACTCATTCGCTATTTGCTCCCCGATTCTGAACAACGTTTGCACGATGCTGCGCGCCTGACCGTACGTCGCAGCCTTTGCGGGAGTCTTAGTTCGACCCGTTAAGGTTATGTGAAAGTTTGGTGATACCGGCGCGCGCGAGCGCAACAATCAGCGATCGGACGTGGCGATCTCGCGAAGGATTTGCGCGGCTTCAGGCCTCGCCGGCTGCGCCTCGGTGAGTTCCGTGAGAAGTTGACGCGCGTCGGGCGCATTCGTCCGCGCAAGCGCCGCTGCCATCAACACGAGGGGATCGTAAGCGGGACGGAAGTCGGGGCTAATCCGGAGAATAGACAGCAACGGCTCTCGGACCTGGGCCAACATGTCCGCAACGTCTGACAATGGTCTGACATCGCGCCCTGCCTCGATGAAGCGATCACGGGCCTTCCAGTAAGCAGCGAGTCGACGGGAGGCATCGTCGTCCGGCGACCCGGAGAGCAGCTCGCCCGGCTGAATAGATAACGACCGCAACAGCTCAAACAGTCGTTCCCGAGGGAGCGAGTCAGGGGCGTAGGTGACGAATGGAGCGCGATAGGCAACCACGGGCCGATCGTCGGTGTTGACCTCAGCTGCGCCAGCAAACCGTGTGAGCGCTTCGGGGCCGGCGACGAAGCCTCCGAGCAGAGCAAACTCGTCTTCGATCCCGAGATGCGCGATGCGTTCCTGCACCGGGGTGCTCGCCAGGTGAGCGCGCAGCGTTCCCACATCGAACAGTCCATCATCACGGCGGCCGACGAGACCGATGACGGGCGTTTCCAGGCTGTTACTCGCCAGCATCAGCCAACCACTGGGGAAGGTGATCTGGAAGGATCGCGTAATGCTGCGCAAAGTCTTGATATCAAGCTGATGCAGCGGCAGCCACTGGCAAAAGACGCCGCCCTCACTCAACCTGCCGCGCACCGCCTCAAAATGCTCAACCGTATACAGAGAGCCAGACCCACTGCGCGCGGGGTGGAAGTTGTCTGACACAATCACGTCGTAGCGGCGATCCGTTGCGCGCACAAAGCGACGCGCGTCCGCGCTGAGGATATGCAGGTGAGGATCGGGAACTCCCCCCGGAAGCGCGCGCGAAAAATGGCTCGAGGCGGCTACCACTTCCGGTAGCAATTCCACCGCATCGACTTCTAGAGACTCGTCTGCAGCAGCTGCGGACGAAGTGACGCCTGTGCCGAGGCCGAGGAACAGCGCGTGCTTCGGTGACGGGTGCAGCAGTAGCGGCAACCATGCCTGCCGGGCATCTACCCGTACGCTAGCGCTAGTGCCTTCCTGCTGTCTGTTGTCGATTCGCAGGCGGGCGATGCCATCAGCGTCTTCGACGACGCTCACCGCAGCCATGACGCCCTCTTGGTAACTCACCAAGTGGCCGCCCTCAGGAATGTCGATGAAGGCCAGTCTCGGCGCCAGGAGGGCGATCGCCAGTCCTGCGAGTGCGGGCACCCATGCGTAAGGCGTGAGCCACGTACGCTTGGACGCTAGCACCAGGTAACCGAATCCTATGACCAACAGTGCAGACGACGGTCCTAATACCGGGAATGCGAGCACACCGAAAACCAGAGGTGCCACGGCAGCACCCAATGTATTCACGCCCAGCGCACGCCCAAAGCTGACGCCCGCAGCGGATGCCTGGGCGCTCAGGTGACTGAACACGGCGCCCATTACGATCGTGGGCAGACCGAACGCGACGATCGCAGTGAGCGCTTCTGCCGCGAGTGCGGCCGCAGCGCTGCCGCCAAATGTGACGCCGCCGCCAAACAGGTGCAGTCCGAGCGCTTTGATGCGTTCGGCAGCCCAGAGACTTCCAGAACCGAGAAAGCACGTCGCTGAGAGCGCACACAGCAGCCGGTCTGCAAGACTTTCTGGATTCTCCGTGCGACGTAGCCAGCGTTGATATGCAGCGGCACCTGTTGCGCTGCCAATGAGATAGATCGCCAGCAACATTGCGAACGTGTACACCGTGTCCTCGGCAACCTGACTGAGGACACGGACCACGAGCACTTCGTATCCGATTCCGAGTAGTCCGGTGGCGGCGAGACGGGTAAGGGTGGCTCGTGCTTGGTCGGAGGCGCCGCACGAGTAGGGCCGCGACGGCGGCGCCTCGGTCGACGCCCGCCCCTCCGTCACCGGCAAATCCTTTCGGAAAAGCCAAAGTGACACCACCGCGCAAAGCACATTGAGGCTGATGCAGACGCCCGCCGTGCGCGTAAGCCCCAGCTCTGGAACCATCCAGAATGCGCTCGCGAGCACTCCCACAACGGCTCCAAACGTATTGCTCGCGTACATCGCGGCTATCGAGCGTGATCCACCGTGTGTTGAGACCGACCACCTCGCAACCACCCGCTCCATGGCCGGAATGGTCGCACCCATGCAAGCTGTCGCCGGCAACAGCAGAACGAACGTTCCAATGAACGCTACCGTCCACTGCCACGTTGGCGAGGGTTGAACGCCAGTGACATGGACGATCCACGCGCTGAACGGTGACATGGCGAGTGCCAGCACGAGGCTCCAAGCTGCTATGACGCACTCGCAGCCTGCGTACCAACGTACGGGTCGCTGGCTTTCCTCGATGCGACGCCCGAGCACCAATGCTCCGAGCGCGAGTCCGCCAAAGAATGCGGCGACTACTGCAAGGACAGCGGCGGCTTCGTGGCCCAGCCACAAGGCGCACTGCTGCGTCCAAACGATTTGATAGCCGAGGCCCGCGAAGCCGGACGCCGCCATGAGCAAAAGCGGCACGACGCGATCCCGCGCGGACACCGCCCGGCGCGGCTCGGCGCTCACAGAACCGGGCAACGACACCGCCACAGGTGCGTGTGGCTCAACTGCCGCCATCGGTGCGTCAGCGCTCAACCGCTGAACCGGACGACGTAACCCCACGAGTCGAGTCGGACCGGAATCGCGTTGAAAGCCAAAGAGATGCGCCGCTCGCCTTGATTGGGAGGGATCGCATGCATCATGTAGCTCGGAAACAGGGTGACATCGCCGGGCTGTGGAGCCGGGCTGATCCATTTATCCGCGTTGTAGGGTCCCGGCGTGGTGCGCTCGTGATCGTTCTTGAACGAGAAATCCGTGCCGCCGGGCGACTTCATGAAGACGGTCTGTGCACTCGGATGAGTGGGCGTGAGGTACACGATTCCGGAGATGAAGCTGTTGGCGTGGTTGTGCATCGCCTGGTAGCCGCCCGTCTCCAGGACGTTGACCCACATCTCCTTCACCGACCACCCTATGCGCTCACCAAACAGGTGCGTGCCGAACTCGACCAGGCGGGGAGTGAGCAGGCCCGCCGCCTCGACGAACAGCGGGCTCTCGCTGGGATTCAGCATCTCGGTATGCGTCAGGCGGGGCGAAGTGTTGTTGTCCCGCGTGGCCCGCGAGACGAAATGCTCAATCAATGCGTCCACGAGCGGTCGGCCGAGGACCGCTGAAGCGCGCATGACGGGTATAGGGAACAGTCCGATGATCTCGTCCATCGTCGGCATTGTCGCGCGCGCTGCGGGGGAACGTCCACAGGGCAGCGCTAGAGGTTCCAGGACCCCGGGAGCGCAAGCGCCATCACACAAGTGTAACGAGTTAGAAACATGGCGCGGGCTAGCATTGCCTCGGCAGGTCCGTTTCGAGTTATCGAGACTGTTGGGGCGTGAGTGGTCTTCCGCGCGCGCGTGGTCAGCCTATCGCAATTAACTAGGGCAATTTTTCTAGGGGATTATAACGTGAACTTCAAGCTCGCAGCGGGCCTAGCGGCCTGTCTCTTATCGGCTTCTCCGGCTTTCGCCGCGCCCGTCACCCTGGATTTTGAGGGCGCGACCAGCTTCGGATCCCTCAACAATTTCTACAACGGTGGTACGGACAACCAGGGCGCCTCGGGCACCAACTACGGTGTGTCGTTCGGCCCTGACGCACTGGCGTTCTCCAACGACCCAGCCTCTCCGAATTTCTCCAATGCGCCGACGAATGGCACGGTGCTTAACGTAGTGGGCGCAGACGGAGCAATGAACGTCGCCGGCGGCTTCAGCGGCGAAGCATCCTTCTTCTACTCCTCCGTCGCCGCGACCACGGTAGACATCTTCTCCGGCCTCAACGGAACTGGCTCGCTGCTGGGCACGTTCTCCTTGGGCGCCAACGCACAGAGCGGCTGCTCTGACACTGCGTTCTGTCACTGGGACCTGGCCTCGCTGACCTTCAACGGTATCGCGCAGTCCATCCAGTTCAGCAGCGTGTGGGATTCCGATCTGGGCACACTGGCCGGTATCGACAACGTGACCATCAACCCGGTGCCGCTGCCTGCAGGTCTGCTGCTGCTGCCCTCGGGCCTGGCCATGCTCGGCCTCGCCCGCCGCCGCAAGACGGCCTGAACCGTATAGTCCAACTCAAGCCCCTCGAACAGCCGGTCGATCCGCTCATGGGAACGACCGGCTTTTTTTTCGCTGCGTGCTCCTAACTGTTTGTTTTTGCAATGCCGCAGGCGGGAACGGGCCTTGGTCTTGTTAACAATTGTGTCAGCGGACTGTCATGGCTGAGGCGGAACCTGCGCACACAGAATTAAAACCGGATGATGTCGGGAGGATTCATGCGACACGTGTCTCGTGCTGTTGTAACAGCACTCTTGATGGCCAGCGCAAGCGGTCTCACCTCGCAAGCCTACGCGGGCACCTGCACTTTCGGCTCGTCGGGCGAGCCGACCCTGCAGGCGACTTTCAACTCCATGCTGGGTACGGCTGCCGTCAACGTGCAGACTGCCTGCCTCAGCGACGGCAGCGATGCCAACTGGAGTGTCACAGGCGGCACGCTCGGACAAGTTGATATCCGAGTCGAGCTCGCGGGCAACAAGGACACGAACTCCTTCGGTGTTTACGACACGGTCACAGGAACGCGCTATCAGCTCTTCGAGGGAACTGACGGCACGGGCGCAACTGGCGATGTCAGAGTCAAGTTGAGCGGCGGACAGTGGTTCTTGTCTTTGAAGGACGATCAAGGCGGGGACGCTGGTTCATGGACAACCGCCAATCAGGTGATTTCCTCCGGCGTGTTTGGTTTCTACCTGGGAACCACCAACGGAATTTTCTACAGCAACACCGCCAAGAACTCGGACGGCACTGATCACATGTACACCTACGGTCCGCTGAATGGCGGCGTCACGGATCCCGAGTGGACCGGGGACTACATACAGGCGTGGGAAGACCTCAGTGGCGGCGGTGACCGGGATTACCAGGATTTCGTGGCGAGCCTGACCGATATCACTCCCGTTCCGATACCGGCCGCGGCATGGTTGTTTGGCAGTGGATTCATGGCGTTGTTTCCCCGCCTTCGGCGCCGAATTCCAGCCGCGTAATCATCCGATCCCAGTCGATGCTGACGCCGGGTACGGCGCTGAGGAGTGTTTGTCCTTTCAGCTCCTGATAGATCGGACGTCCATATCTACCGTCTTCGAGACGGTAGATGGCCAACGTTCGATCCGTGGGGTGTATCAGCCAGACCTCGGTGACGCCCGCACGCTCGTAGAGAGGAATCTTCACGCTCTGATCGTAACTGGCGGTACACGCCATCGATTATTTCGTCGCCATAATCACGGGACCATTCGAGATAGTCCGCGTAAGTATGGCGTTGCGTATCGCGCTGGGTGACTGCCATGGGACGGCTCCTATCCGGACGCTAGCGTTCGTGACGGAGGACGATTGTTTCGCAGGTTCACATTGATGACGAGCGACTCGAGTCCGTGACCCTCGGCCTGGGCAACTAATTGATTAAACGGGTTCGTCCCCCCTATCAACGCACCCGTCCCATATCCGGCCCCGACGCTCGGTTCAAGCTACCCGCCTGCAGTAACATCCACGAATTCAGGGCGTTACTCGATGCCCGCCGCCGCTTGGTTTCGGGCATTTGAAAGGGGGTGACCATGGAGAACATGCAGTGGTCGGGCCGTAGTCCCATTGCGGTCGCGGTGATCGCGTTGTTCATTGGCCTTCTCGGCACCCTCAGCCTGAGCCGGTTGCCGTTGCAGCTTTTTCCGGACATCAACCGTCCCGAGATCTCCATCCAGTGCACGTGGCGGACGGCCTCGCCCGAGGAAGTCGAGTCGGAGCTCCTCGAGCCACTCGAGAACGTGCTGCAGGGCATGCCGGGCGTGGAGGAGATCGAAGGCAACGCAAACGCCGGCGCCGCGCAGATCAATCTGCGATTTGCGCTCGGGACAGATATGAAAAATGCGCTCGTGGAAGTCATCGGGCGCCTCAATCGACTGCGACCGTTGCCGCGGGACGCGGATCGTCCGATCGTGACCCTTGGTGGCGGCGACGGCAACGCGAACGAGACACTGTCCTGGTTCTTCGTACAACGACTCCCTGGAACTGCGGGCACGATCGAGTCGCAGCGGCGCTTTATAGAAGACACGGTGAGGGCCCGACTTGAGGCTGTTCCAGGGGTAGCCGCGGTCAATGTCAACGCGGGTCCTCCGGATGATGTTCGTATCACCGTAGACCTTGCACGCGCCGCTGCGCTGGGAATCACGGTACCCGATATCGCAGCGCAAGCTGCAGCAGCCAACAACGTCTCAGGCGGACAACTCGACGTCGGCCGCCGCCAGTACACACTGCGCTTCACTGGACTGTTCAGGCCTGATCGGCTTGGAGACCTTGTACTGGCATGGCGTGACGGTCGTCCTGTCCGACTTGCCGATCTTGCGACAATCGAGGTCGCCCCTCCCACTCGCCAGCAGTTCGGCTATCAGAACGGCAATCCAGCGATCGGCATTCAAGTATTCCGCACCCCCGGTGCCAACGTCCTGGGGACTCTCGAGGCGGTGAAGGCGGAGGTGGCCGAGCTGCGGGAGGGCCCTCTCAAGGCCCACGGTTTAGGTATCGAGCAATCGTTCGATGCCTCCTTGTTTATCCATCGCGCCGTCAACCTGCTGTCCGAAAATCTCTTCGTCGGAACCCTGCTCGCCCTGATCGTGGTCTGGTGGTTCATACGCGAGCCACGCGTCACGTTATTGATTGCGCTGACCATTCCAGTTTGTCTCTGCGCAACCTTCACGGTGCTCGACTTGTTCGGCCGCAGTCTCAACGTGATCTCGCTCGCGGGCCTCGCGTTCGCTGTGGGAATGGTTGTCGAGGGAGCCATTGTCGTTTCAGGCAACGTCGTGCGATTGCGGGAGAGTGGCATGCCGTTGCAGGAAGCCGCCCGCAAGGGGGCACAACAGGTGGCCGGTGCCTTAGTGGCCTCGACCGCCACGACCATTGCCGTCTTCGTGCCCGTTCTGTTCCTCAAAGACGTCGAGGGACAACTCTTCGGTGATCTGGCACTGACCATTTCGATCGCCGTCGCGATCTCAATCGTCGTTGCGCTGACATTGTTGCCGATCGCGTTGACGTTTGTCCTCGATCGGCCGCTGCGGTCCTCCGGCTTCGGGCACGGATGGCCGCGGCTTGCGGAGTGGATACTGCGGGTCACGAACTCCAGGCCCAAACAACTGGCGTGGATTGCTGGACTGCTGCTGCTGCCGCTGAACCTTGCATGGTGGATGCTGCCGCCACTCGACTATCTGCCTCCGGTCAAGCGCGCTGCGATCGACGCCTTTTTCAACTTCCCTCCAGGCATGAGCTCTGAGGCAGTCAATCGAGAATTGATTCCCACGATCCTCGAGCGCATGCGCCCCTACATGGATGGGCGGCTCGAGCCGAGGCTCAAGAACTGGTACATCCTGACATGGCCGGGCGGAGGTACTATCGGCGCTCGGGTGCAGGACGAGACTCGCATCGGAGAGCTCGAACGCATCGTTCGCGAGAAGATCATCGTCGGGTTGCCGGATACGCGTGCGTTCGCGGCCGAAGGCGATCTGTTCGGTGGAATCGGCGGTTCGGCGCGTTCGGTCGGCATCCATCTCCAAAGTGAGGACACCGCGACACTGAATCGGGTTGCTCTCGAGGGACGCGCGCTGCTCGAGCGGGTCTTTCCCAACTCGGCAGTGCAGAGCTTTCCAAACCCGGAGGACGTTGCGCTCGAGTTGCACGCCGTTCCGGATGATCGACGGATAGCCGAGGTCGGATGGGATCGGGCAACTCTCGGCACCGTGATCCGCACGGTAGGTGAAGGCGCGTGGTTGGGGGAGTACTTCGACGGCAAATCCAAGTTGCCGATCGTGCTGCGATCAAGCGAAGGCGCGACCCCCGAAGATCTTGCAAACGCGCCCCTACGCACGCCGTCGGGCCCGGTCGTACGACTGGGGGACCTGGTGCAACTGTCGACAGTCCTCGGACCCCCGGCAATCCGGCGGCTCAACCATCGCCGTACGGTGACTCTCACCGTGGACCCTCCTGCGTCACTTTCCCTGGAGCAGGTTCTCAGCACAATCAACCGCGATGTCCTTCCCAAACTGCGGGCGGGGCTGCCTTCGGATGGCGGCATCCGCATGGCCGGAAGTGCCGACAGTCTCAGCAAGACACTGCACACCATGACACGAGTATTTGGCGTTGCACTCGTCGTCCTGTTGCTGTTGATGACCGCTTTGTTCCGCTCTCTGCGCGACAGTCTGATTGTGCTCCTGACCGTTCCGCTGTCTCTCATTGGCGGTGTGGTCGGTTTGCGCATGCTCGATGTCGTGAAGTTTCAGGCACTGGACCTGCTTTCCATGATCGGTTTCGTGATGATGATCGGCGTGATCATCAATCATGCGATTCTCCTCGTTGCAGCCGTGCGCAGTGTCGAATCGACGGGCGCCGCGTTGGAGGAAGCGATTCGCTCAGGCCTCAACCAACGCCTTCGCGCGATCCTGGCGAGCACACTGACGGGAGCGCTCGGTGCACTGCCCATGGCCGTGAATCCAGGCCCGGGCAGCGTGATCTATCGCGGACTGGCCGCAGTCAACATCGGCGGTGTGGTGGTGAGTCTCGTGTTTAGTCTCGTGCTGATTCCGGCGCTGATGCGCCTGCTCCAGAAGACGCCGTCGCGGGCGACGACTGCTGCGACGAGCCCCGCTGCGGCGAATCCTGCTATGCCAGTCCCTGCTGCGACAGTACCTACGGTAATGGCCCGCGTTACCGCGGTCTCTACTCCGATGCCGCCACGGGCCGTCAGCATCTTGTTGGCTTCGCTCCTGTGTGTCGTCGCCGCCCGGAGTGCGCACGCCGCAGATCAGCCCGCAGGACCGCCAGTGTCCGTGCAGGTCGGCACAGTCACCACGCGTTCGGTGTCCGCATATAGCTGGATTCCAGGCTCGATTGTAAGTCGCTCCGACGCACGCGTCGCCAGCGTCATAGCCGGGCGCGTGGATTGGGTGGCCGAAGTCGGTCACCGAGTCAAAGCTGGTGAGCTCATTGCAAAGTTGGATGACACGCCCGCACAAATCAGAGCGCAGGACTTGCGCGCGCAAGTGGCGCGCGCCAAGGCTCAACTTGTCATCTCCGCTACTCAGCTCGAGCGCTTCAATCAGCTCGCCGCGACAAAGGTCGTGAGCGTCAGCCAGCTTGACGACGCACGAGGGCAGAGCGACATGGCGCATGAGGACGTCCTGCGCGCTGAAGCGCAGCTACGCCAAGCGGCGTACGAGATCAACGAGTCGCAGATCCGCGCACCTTTTCCCGGCGTCGTGACAGAGCGCTTCATCCAGAAGGGCGAGTACGTGCAGCTGGGAGCCGCCACGGTCCGCCTGGTAAACACCACCGACATCGAAGCTCGCGCGACGGCTGCACTGGGGCTCGCTGCGAACATCCGCCTCGGTCAGGTCGTGAGTATCCGGGATCACGGTCGGGAGCGCCCCGGCCACATCCGAGCCATCGTCCCGGTGGGCGATGACCGGTCTCGACAGTTCGAAGTGCGCGTCGTATTCGAAGATCCTGACTGGCTCGTCGGCACATCGGTCGAAGTCAGCATGCCATCCGCAACGGAGCGGACTGCGCTCACCATTCCCCGCGACGCGCTCGTCATCCGACAAAACCATTCCTACGTGCTACGGGTGAGCCACGCCAACACGGTCGAAGAGTTGGACGTGACCCCGGGCATCGCTCTGGCCGATGTCGTCGAAGTGAGCGGCCCCATCGCCGCGGGCGATCAGTTGGTGATCCGCGGCGCAGAGCGCCTGTCGGCCGGGCAGGCCGTGAAAGTCATCGGCCGCGAGCCGCAGGCGCGGCATTCAGGCTGATTGGTTAGCCAGGCAAGGGGCTGGTCAGCACAACCATGTACCCGTCTGGATCATGCAGCCAGAGCTCCCAGTTCAGGTTCTCGCTGCGGTGACTGGGCTTGACGATCTCAACATTCATTGCCGCTGCCCGCTGCACAGCAGCCTCATAGTCCTCCAACTCGAACCACAGGAGGACCCCATTGCCATAGGGACGTAGCTCTGGATCGCCAAGGCGGCCGTGCTGGTGCTCCACCTCCCAGTTGTGCAACTGGAGAATGAGCCGGCCGTCTGAATTGAGTCTTTCGTAGTCGCTGCCACCGTGGCCGCTCTCGCAGCCCAACAGACGTTGATACCAGCGGCTGCTGGACTCGACGTCGCGCACACAGATGAGTGGAGCTAGTTGCATGTGAACTCCCACATGTCGCCGGACAATCGGCAATCAGCCTATGCCTGCACCGGGAGCCATGCAACATGGCGGCAACCCCACGGAGCAATTCCCCACCCGCTGGGTGGGGAATTACCTCCGGGTTAGGCTTGGATTGCGATTCGATCTTCTGCCGACGCAATCCCGAGGCAGGGGCGTTTTCAGGCGTGTGCCGGCCGCAGTCCGCCCCGGCGCACGCCGGCGGCGGGCTTGCTCGGTTGCACGGACAGTCTCAACCCGAATACCGCCAAAATCGCGCTGAGTGTGTCCAACCGTGGGTTCCCCTTCTCAGACAGCGTGCGATACAGGGTCTCCCTGCTGAGACCGGTCTTATCCGCCAGCGCAGCCATTCCGCCCAGGGCGTCCGCAACGGTACGAAGTGCAATTGGAATGGCTCGGGGGTCGCCGTCTTCCAACATCGCCTCGATATATGCCGCGATGTCTTTGTCGCTGTGCAGGTGATCGGCGGCGCGAAACGGCACGCTAGCCGGTGCGGGCTTTGTAGTCTTTCCAGTATGCATGGGCTTTTTCAATGTCCTTGTCCTGCGTCCGCTTGGTGCCACCACACAGCAACAAAATCAGAGTGACGCCGTCCTGTGCGTAGTAAACGCGGTACCCAGGACCGCAATCGACCCGCATCTCGTAGACACCGCCACCCACGGTTTTCCAGTCACCGCGAAGGTTTTCAGTGAGCCGGTCCATTCGAGCCACGATCCGGAGACGGGCCGCGCGGTCCCGCAATCCATCCAGCCATTCGATGACCGGGATTCGGCCGTCGACGGTCTGGTACTGACGAACTTCAATGATAACCATTGTAGCCTAAAAGCTACTCAAAGGGAAAGTGGATATCCCAATTCGTTCAATAACGTGCTGGCGATGCTGCGAAAGCCGTGGGCTGTCCGCTCGTCACTGGTGAATGCAAGGCGTCGCAAAGCGGCGGAACAAGATGGTAATCGCCCATCTTCATCTTCTCTGCGGGAGTCCTCCACTGACTAGAGTCGAAGTCGAACTCGCTTCGAACCCCGCCCCCCCCGATTACCAATCAGTTCTTATCACACAACTCAACATCACCACTCATGGTCTTCAGACGAACTCGCACCCCGTCTGAACCTGATTGGCCTTTGCTGCCTGTCAGTCTGTGTCCCGGTCCGTACTTGGACACCCGCTCGGACTCGGCGCCCATGCAGTTCGTGATATCGCCGCTGAACGTATTGACCTCGTAGGCCAAGCCACCCTCGGGCACGACACGCACCGTCAGATCGCCGCTGACGGTCTCGGCATCGACATAGCCCCCCTTCAGCACCCGGCCTTCGAATCCCAGGTCACCCGAAGTCGTTCGCACCCGGACAACGCGCGTTGGGTGCGTCGAATCCAACCGTACCGTGATGTCGCCGCTGACGCTGGTCGCATCCACGTCGCCGGCGGCACGATCGACGCGGATATTGCCGCTGATCGAAGTAACATGCAGCATGGCGCCGGGCTCTTTGGTATGCCCGCGCAACACGACATCACCGCTGAAAGTCTTGATTTCCGTGTTCTTGTCAAACACGTCCGCTTTGACGTTGCCGCTGACGGTCTTCAATTGCAACGAGCCCTCCACATCGGCGGTCGTCACATCGGCACTGACACCGGAGATATCCAACTCGCTCTGGCGCGGTACATGAATGTGGAGGTCGGCCGAAGCGCTGTGAAAAGTGTGATTGGGCACGACCACCTTGATGGAGGTGCGCCCTGGATAGCTCGTGGTGTCGATATGGTCGACACCACCACCCAGCTCGGCGCGTATTTCAACTTCGGGATTGTCCCAGGCCGACACCTCGATCGTCCCGGCTATGTTGGAAACCTCTACGACGCCGCGCGGGTCGGCCGCCATTCGCTTCTCGAAGCTCGAGTCCGCGCCGCGAGCGGGTTGGGCCAGTTGGGCCAACCCGACCGCGCAGACGGCCGCAATTGACATTTCGAGTCTACTCATGGCTCAGATCCCCTCGCCGGCGCGGCCGGCTTCGTGCAGCGCAGTCAGCACGCGCATTTCATCCTGGTAGGTGTTGACCAACAGTTCCTGCAGCAAGGCGTTGCTCGGATCCTTACCGAGCTCCGCTTCCAGGTCGCGTTTCGAATCGCTGATGGCCTGCAGGCTTTTCGCAACCTTGGCGCGCGAGCCGGGCGGCAGGGCCGCCAGACGCGCTTCCAGGCCCTTGACCAACTCGGCGCGCTGCCGGGTGTACTTGGAATCCAACAGGTAGGAGGCGCGCCAGGCGCCCGCTTCGGGGGTGGCAATGTTGGAAGGGTCCGCGGCGTTGGAGCCGCGGGCGATGTTGGAAGCATTCAATCCAGAACCGCCCGTGGGCAGGCCGCCGGCACCGGCAGGGCCGGGCAACACAGCCCGCCCAATCCAGATTCCAACAGCCAGTGCGGCAATCACGGCAGCGGCCGCAAACACCCGCATGCGATCGGCGCGCCAGGAGCGGCGCTGCGGGCGACCCGCGGGGACGGCCGTACGCGCGTCCGCAGCGTCGAAGCCCGAGTTGGCCTGATCGGCAGCGCCTCGCTCCGCGGCGATTCGCGCCTCGATCCCCTGCCAAAGATCCCGAGGCGGAGCGATATCCAACGGCAGATCGCGCAGCGAGCTGATCTTGCGCCCCTCATTGCCATTGTCTGTCATGTGACCTCCACTCCAAGCCTCTCCCGCAACAACCCGCGTGCGCGGTGCAGTTGCGCTTTGCATGTACCTTCCGCTACGCCGAGCATCTCTGCGGCCTCGGCATGCGAATAACCATAGATCGCATATAACACCAGAACGTCCCGTGCGCCTTCCGGTAAATCACCGATAGCGGTCTCGATCTCCTGCACTTCGAGCGGCGTCTCCAACGTCCATTCCACCTCGATCGCCTCATCCTCCACCTCGCCGCTGTCCGTGGAGACCGTTACAGGCGTCGCCTTGCGACGTTTTGCCAGTGCGGCGTTCACCGCAATCCGGTGTAACCAGGTCCCCAGCGAGCTGCGCGTCTCGAATCGGTCCAGCGCCCGCCAGGCGTTGATGAAAGTCTCCTGGGTGCAATCCTCGGCCAGGGCCGGATCCCGGGTCATTCGCAGGCACAGCCCGTATACGCGGCCGGCATGCTCCCGATAGAGCCTCTCGAAGGCGCGGGTGTCCCCGGACTTGGCGCGCTGTACTAGCAACTCGTCCGTCATAGACCCGGGGCGCAAGGCCGCCCGTGCGACGTATACGTCGCACCCCAATTAACCGGTGAATCCTGCCGCCCTGCCTCAGTCATTCATGTTCTTAGAGGCTGAAAGGGGCCGGGACGTTTAAAGAGAGTGAAGCGCCTGGCTGGGGCGCCGCTGGCTAGCCACCCGCAGGCGCGGGGCCCGCTTCAGAAGCGGGTGGCTTGCTCCGGCTGGCATACCAGTTGATGGCATATTGCAGCAGCTGCGCATTGGTCGCCAGGTTCAGCTTGCGCTTCAAGCTCTGCCGATGCGTCTCGACCGTCTTGACCGACAATCCCAAGGCTTCCGCCGCTTCACGCGACGAGAGCCCCCGGCCGATGAGACTGAGCACCTGAAGCTCACGGTTGCTCAAGCGATCGATGGGATCCGCGCCGATACCTCCGCTGCCCGATCCGTCCGAGCGCCCGAGGTTGCCGGCGAGCGATTCGCTCAGGTAGGTGCCTCCGGCCAGCACCTGGCGCAGGGCAATCAACAACTGATCGGAGGCCGCCTGCTTCATTATGTAACCACTGGCGCCGGCGGCCAGCAGCCGCTCGGCGTAAATCAACTCGTCGTGCATCGACAGCACCAGCATGGGCAGCTCGGGCTGCTGCGCGTGGACATCGCGCACGAGCTCCAATCCGTCACCTTGGGCCAGCGATATGTCAACAATCACCACATCCGGTGACAGAGCACGGATTGCGGTGCGCGCCTCGCGCTCGGTCTGAACCTCGCCGCACACCACCAGGTCGGGCTCCGGCTCGATCATCCGGCGCAGGCCCTGTCGCACAATGGGGTGGTCGTCCACGATCAGGACGCGCCGCTGAGCGGTAATTGCTGAGAAAGTCGGCACGCGTGGAGGAATTTTCATTACCGGCTAAAGCCGTCCGAGGAATTGCACATTGGACCTAAGGCACCTGGGCAATCAATGCGGCGGTGGTCCCGAGGCAGGCGCGCCGGACTCCCGGTCCATCCCGACCGCGTCCAACGGGCACGAGCAGCGCACCGAAGCGCCACCGTGCGCTCCTGACTCCAGTATGAGGTCGCCGCCGAGCATTTGCGCACGATACCGCATGATCTTCAACCCCAGCCCGCCGGGGCTGTCAGGGGCCACCTGCTGGAAGCCACGACCGTTGTCATCCACTCTTAGATGCAATTCCCCGCTCACAGTTTCAAGGTTGATGGTGACATCGGTCGCCCGGCTGTGGCGAATGACGTTAGTCAGCGCCTCCTGAACAATTCGATACACGTGCGTTGCGGAGGCCTCGCCCAAACGCAGGGGTTCGTCGAAGTTGGCGTTAAATTCAACATGCACGCCGTAACGCTCGCTGGCCCGCGCCGCCAACGTCTGCAGCGCCGCGGCAAGCCCGCCCCTCTCGCCACTCACGGGCGACAGGCCGCGCGCCAGGGAGCGAGTGTTCTCAATCGCATTATTGACGAGCCCGATCACTTCCTCCACGTCCAGGCGGGCGGCCGAGCCCTCCTTGCGCAACTGGGCGACCACCCCCGTCAACATTAACGCAATTCCGGTCAAATCCTGGCCAAGGCCGTCGTGCAAATCATTGCCAATGCGCTGCTGCTCGCGATTTGAAATCTCGATGATTTCCCGCTCGAGCCGCTTGCGCTCGGTGACATCGTTCAGCACGGCCAGCCAGCGCTCGGTGCCGCTGATGCGTAATGGAGTAATGACGCAAGTCGCCACGAATCGCGACCCGTCCTTGCGCGAGCATTCAAACTCCACCGGCACAACCTCGTCCGACTCCGAGTTGTCGCGCAGCGTCCGCTCGAATCGTTTTCGCTGCAGTGCAGGCATGCTGAACAGGGGATCGATGGACCGCTCCATCAGCTCCAGGGAGGCGTAGCCAAACATCTTGTCGAATGTCGCATTTGTCAGCGTGATCAGATGGGTTGTCGCATCGATCAGCACCACGCCTTCGCGCATCGTCTCGAGAATTCGCGCCTGCGTCCGCAGTATATCCTGTTGGCGGTGCCGCTCCGTAACTTCGGTGATATTGACGACCGCGCCGAAAATACGTCCGTCCGCCTGTACCGCGCGCGCGCGAAGCTCCAGGTATCGAGGACCCCGCTTGGGGTCGACAATGACCTGATCGAAGTCACGTGGCTCGCCGGTATTCATCACATGCTCGAATATTTCATGCATGTAAGCACGGTCGGCTGGCGGCGCAAAATCCTCTACCGGGGCTCCAATCCAGCCCTCCGGCGGCACTCCGTGCATGGCTCTGTTCAGGAACACACATTGTCGCTGCCGGTCGAACAAGGCAAGCCAGTCGGCTGAGCTGGCCGCCACCGTCTGCAGTGTCATCTGGGATTCGCGCAACGCGCTTTCGGCTCGATTTCGCTCAGTGACATCCGTCACCGCAACGGTCAGCGACCGAACTACACCGCTGTCAATGACGGGGACGACGCGGTGCTCGTGATGCGACAGAGTGTTGTTCGAGTTTGGATGCAGCAGCTCGAACCGTGCGGACTGGCCGGTGGCCAACACACCCCGATACAGCTCCTCGAGCCTCGCGCGGTGGGCCTCTGGAATGAACTCCAGCAGACTGCGGCCCATGACATCCTCGGACCGATAGTGCCCGAACTGCCGGTTCATGAACCGCACACGCAAGGACTCGTCTACCAGGAACAGCCAATCCGGCGTGTTTTCCGTGACCGCGCGCAACACGGCTTCTGACTCGCGCACCGCCTGCTCTGCGAGCTTGCGGGTAGTGACATCATAGGCCGACCCTAAGACACCGGTGACGGCACCAGTTTGAGGGTCCCGGACTGGTAGCGTACTAACGTACAACCACTTCCGTTCACCCGTGATGGTGTGGATGCGCGTCTCACCCGCCTGTGGCTCGCCGCGTTGAATTCGTACATGGCGCGCCGCAACGATGGGCTTCCACTCCTCATCAACCAAGGAGTCCCAACGACCCCGCTGATCTTCCAGCGAGCACCCGAAGATCGCCTGCATACCATCACTGGCCCACACCGGCTCAGGCAGGCCCTCTGCGTTGTAACGGTATTCAAACACATAGCCCGGAGCCATCGAGGCGACGGTGCGGTAGCGGAATTCGCTTTGGCGAAGTGCTTCCTGTGTTTGCACGCGATCAGTGATTTCGACCAGGAAGCCGACCATCCGTGTGGCACGGCCATTCGCATCGCGCTCCGGAACCCTGCCCCGATCCAGCACCCAACGCCAACTGCCATCTGAATGGCGCAGCCGGTACTCGGCTTCGTAGAGTTCCTTTCGTCCGGCAATGACGTCCTGGATCCCACCTTCGACGCGGACGATGTCTTCTGGGTGTACGCGCGTGTTCCAGAAATTCCAGGTGCGATCGCCTGGTCGCGGTACCACGCCCAGAATCCTGTAGTACGGTTCAGCGTGCCGGGCTTCTCCGCTCGTGAGGTCCCAGTCCCACATTCCGCCGCGCGCGCTCTCGAGCGCGGTTTCCAATCGACGTTGACTGCGGATGTACTCGAGCTCCGCCTCCTTGCGCTCCTCGATGTCCATACAAACGCCGACCATGCGCAGCGCCACGCCGTTGGCGTCGCGCTCCACTACACGGCCCCGTTCGAACAACCAGCGCCAACGTCCCTTCTTGTCCCGGATGCGGTACTCCGCATCGTAGTAGTCAGCCTTGCCCGCGACGTGGTCGCTGAACCGCGTGGCGGCGGCAGTCACATCCTCGGGGTGAATGTTGGCGTCCCAGCGCGAGACATGGTCCTGACCTTCGCACGAGTGCAGGTCCAACCTATCGCACCAGTCGCTGAACCAGCGAGTGTCCTCACTGCGGAAGTCCAACTCCCACAGCCCCATGCCCGCGCCCCAGACGGCAGTTTCGAGGCGCGCCTCGCTGGATCGCAGCTCACGCTCCGCACGCTTCTGGGCATCGATATCCAACGACACGCCAATAGCCGACGTCGCTTTACCCTCGAAATCCCACTCCACCGCACGGCCGCGAGTCAGCATCCATTTCCAGTCACCGTTCGCAGCGCGGATCCGGTACTCGGCTTCGATGGCCGTGCTCTGGCCGCTGAGATGTTTACGAATCTGCAGCTGGACCGCAGGGCGGTCGTCAGGATGGATTCTGGATGCCCACGGGTTCGGAATGCTCTCCCATTGCTCGCGGGTATAACCCGTCATGGCAAACCACAACGGGCTCATAACGGCTACGTCGGTCGCAACATGCCACTGCCAGAAAGCAGCGCGGGCGCCCCACAGAGCCGTTGCGAGCCGCGCCTCGTTCTCCTGGAGCGCAACTTCTGCTCGTTTGCGGTCATCGATCTCCAGACAGATGCCGGTCACGCGCAGCGCCTGGCCATCGCTGCCGCGTTCAATGATCCGACCGCGATGCAGCAACCACAACCAACGGGACTCATCGACGAGCACGCGGTACTCGACCTCGAAGCGCTGCAGCCTTCCAAGCCTCACGGCATCACGCTTACGCTGGAATTCCCCCACATCATCCGGGTGAATCTGTCTTGCCCAGCCTTCAAAGTGGTTCGGGCCCTCACAGGCTTCGAGGCCAATGGCAGCGCACCACAATGGATCAATCGAGAAATACTGGGCCGCGAAGTCCCATTGCCAGGCGCCGACCTGGGACTCGATGGCGCGCGACAGCGCGAGGGATTCGAGCTCGGCGGCGTTTGGATTTGGAACTGCGGTCATTGGGGACATCATTGTCGCTTACGTTGGCATCCTACTGACCCGATGCGCTCATCGTTGCTCATACATGCTGCAATGCACTACTGCGATTCATTCGGATCCGTCTACAGGATTTTAGCCCAGAAAAAGGAGGTCACTTGAGCGAAACCACACAGCTTAGTCCTGCCATTGCGGACTACTCCCAATGGCAGGCACAGGACTACTTCAAAACCTACTACAGCGAGGTCGTGCTCCCCGACGAGCAGGTCGTGCTCGCCTACCAGATCGAGACACTTAAACGCATAGAACATAAATTCGGGCGCGGACTGGAGTACGGCTGCGGCCCGACATTGCATCGCGCCATTGCCGCGGCACGCTACACGTTCCGGATCGACATGGCTGACTGGCTGCCGGACAACCTCACGCAAGTGCAGGCCTGGGTCGACTCCACCCATACCAATGACGATTGGAAACGATTCACCCACTACGTACTGACGTGCGAAGGCGAAACGCCCGATGCGCGGCGGATCGAACGGCGTGAGGAGCAAACTCGCAAGGTCATTCGTAACTTCCATGTGAGTGATGCACGTTGGCGCCATCCGTTAGGTCCGGAACGCCAGGGCTTTTACGATCTACTCGTCACAGGCTTCTGCCTGGACGCTGTTTCGAGCGACCAGCGTGTCTGGCACCGTTGCATGAGCAACGTACTGTCAACATTGCACGAAGGAGGGCTGCTGATCCTGCATTCGCTGTACCGCTGCAAGGCCTACAAGGTGGGCGATCGGATGTTCCCCGGGGCTGATGTGTCCGAAGACGACCTGATGGAGTCCCTGGTGCTGAACGGATTCGCCCGTTCCAGCATCGACATCCACGTCATACCCTGCCCGGACAATGCTCAATACGGGTATGCCGGGATCCTTGTGGCGTCGGCGCGAAAGGGATGACGACACTGTCTGCTTCCTGAGACAGATTTTCTTGGAACTTCCTGCGGGTTAAAACGCTCACCTACATAGCACTACGAAAAATGACTGGAAGACGCGAGCATGCAACCAAAAAATGGCTGGCTCTGGCAGCCGCCCGGGGAAACCCTCGACACCATTGCCACTGTCTTGAGCGCGCACTGGGCTGCGGCGAAAACGCAACAAGCGCAGCTGTTCTCGTTGCCCGGCGGAAGCTGGCTGCGCCAGTTGCCCTGGCGCGGTCGGGTCACCACTTCACGAGCGGCGGCAGACTCATCAAGTACGCTTCCGGATCCGCATCCGTGCTGAAGCCGAACTTGGTGCCGCGATCGTAGACGAGGTTGAATTCGACATAACGTCCGCGCTTCACCAGTAGCTTTTCACGCGCCTCGTCATCGAACGGGGTGCCTTTTCGGAGCGCGACAATCCGGGGATAGACGCCGAGGAAGGCCTCTCCCACTGCTTTGACGAAAGCGAAATCCGCCTCCCTCTCGGCGCTCGCCAGCTCGTCGAAGAAAATCCCGCCCACGCCTCGCGGCTCCTGCCGATGCGGCAGATAGAAGTAACGATCGCACCACGCCTTGTACTCGGCGTACGCATCCGGTCGGTACGAATCACACGCCCCGCGCAAAGCGTCGTGAAACATCGCGGTGTCTTCGGCAAACGGAAATGTTGGTGTCAGATCCGACCCGCCTCCGAACCAACCGCGGCTGGTACGCAGGTAGCGCAGGTTCATATGGACTGCGGGTACATATGGATTCGTCATGTGCGCCACGAGCGAGATACCGCAGGCGACGAAGCGACCCTCCGACTCCTCTGAGCCGGGCACCTGGCCGCGGGCCTGGGGCGAGAACTCACCCCACACGTGGCTGAAGTTCACACCGACCTTTTCAAACACCTGGCCGCGCATCAGCCGCGACTCACCGCCGCCCTGCAGCCGGTGCCCCTCCGGCTTGCTCCAACTGCGCTGCTCGAAGCGCGCGCCACCGGTCTCGAAACTCTCGAACGCGGCGCAGATCCGGCCCTGCAGATCGCGAAAATACGGGGCTGCCCGATCCTCCATGCTAGCGCCTGCCCTTCGAGCTGCTCTCGTGCACATGATCGACGAGCCGTGCAACGGCGTCCGGGCTCGTTTCCGGCCAGATGCCATGGCCCAGGTTGAAGATGTGACCGGGCGCCGACCGCCCCTCCGCCAGAACGATGTCAGCATGGCGCTTGAGCTCTTCAGGCGGCGCGAACAATGCCGCCGGATCGAGGTTGCCCTGCACGGCCTTGCTCGGACCCAACGTACGGCTGACCTGACTCAGCGGCGAACGCCAATCCACACCGATCACATCGACATCCAGGTCGGCAACGGTCTCCATGAGAGCCGAGCCCTGGTTGACGTAGTAGATCAACGGCACATTGGTTTGCCTGCGCAGTGAGGCCATGGTCCGGCGCACGGCACGCAGCGCAAAGCGGCTGAACTCCCGCGGCGCGAGCAAGCCTGCCCACGACTCGAACAACATCAACGCCTGCGCTCCGGCAGCGGCTTGCGCGCCCAGGTAGGCGGCCATCGCATCCGCGAGATGGTCCAGCAGGCGCTCGGCCGACTCGGGCTGGGAATACAGGAATGAGCGCGCGATGCCGAATTCCTTCGAAGGCTTGCCACTGACCAGGTAACACAACAGGGTGAACGGGCCGCCGGCGAAACCGATCAGGGGCGCGCCCCGCGGCAACTCCGGCCGTATGAGCTTGATCGAGTCGAGCACGAACGGGACATCGCGCTCGGGCACGAGCGGCGGCAGCGCATCGATCTGCGCATCGGTCCGAATGGGGTTGCGCACGACCGGACCCGGGTCGAAATACAGATCGACCCCCATACCCTGGACCGGCGTCATGATGTCGCTGAACAGGATGGCTGCATCGAGCTCGAAGCGACGCAGCGGTTGGAGGGTTACTTCTGCGGCCAGCTCTGCTTTGCGGGTGAGAGATTCGAAGTCGACCTTGGACCGCAGCTCGCGATACTCGGGCAGGTAGCGGCCGGCCTGACGCATGACCCAAATAGGGGTATGGCTCACCGGTTGACGGCGGCAAGCCGCCAGGAAAGTGCTGTTCATCGGGCCAACCAATCGGCCATCTGCGGCGCGAAATACGTAATGATCAGGTCCGCGCCGGCCCGCTTGATGCCCGTGAGGGTTTCCAGGGCCGCCGCGCGTTCGTCGATCCACCCGCGCTCCGCAGCCGCTTTGATCAAGCTGAACTCGCCCGACACCTGGTAAGCGACCACGGGCAGATTCACCGCCTCACGGACCTTGTGGATGATGTCCAGGTAGGCGCCGGCCGGCTTCACGATGACGAGATCCGCGCCCTCCTCTACGTCGAGCAGTGCTTCGCGCAAAGCCTCCCGCCCGTTGGCGGGGTCCATCTGGTACGACCGCCGGTCACCGAACGCCGGCGCCGATTCTGCGGCTTCCCGAAACGGTCCGTAGAAAGACGATGCGTATTTGACCGCATACGAAACAATGGGCGTCGCTGAGAACCCTTCACGGTCCAGCAACTGGCGAATGCCTTTGACCCGGCCATCCATCATGTCGCTCGGTGCGACCGCATCCGCGCCGGCGCGAGCGTAATTCAACGCAACCTGCGCCAGGGTCTCGACCGAGGAATCGTTTTCGATCTCGCCTTTGGCGGTCACATGGCCGCAATGGCCGTGATCCGTTGCCGAGCACAGGCACACATCCGCCCACACGATCAGGTTGGGGCAGGCGTCCTTGATGGCTGAGATGGCCTGGGCGGCAATGCCCTTGGGATCGAGAGCTGCGCTCGCCTTGGCGTCTTTCTCAGCCGGAGCTGCGAACAGCAACACCGACGGAATGCCTGCGGCCGCCACAGAGCGCGCCTCTTTGACTGCCTCGTCCACCGACAACTGCGAGATGCCGGGCATGCTGCTGATCGGATGCCTCACTGCGCGACCGGGCACCACGAACATTGGATAGATCAGCGAATCGAGCGTCAGGCGCGTCTCGCGCACCATGCGCCGCCAGACATCCGACTGCCGCGTCCGCCGCGGTCTCTGCAACGGGAATCCCATGATCAGTGCCTCGTTTGAATCAAGCGAAGAGTGGTTAAAGCGAGTCCGCGCAACGTGGCCGCCTCCGCAAGCACAGGCGTACACCCGCGCTCAACGAGCTCGCGCGCAGTCGTAGGGCCAATAGCAACAACCTTCACCCCTCCCAACAACCGCTCGAAGAGCTCCTTACCCAGGGCAATCTCCAGCTCAATGACTGCGGAGGGACTGGCGAACGTCACCGCGCCGATTCCGCCGCGATCGATCCAAGCACGACAGTGCTCTACATCGAGCGACGCAGGTTCGGTGCGATAGGCTTCTACCTGGACGACGGTGGCGCCAAGTTGGGTCAACCCGGCCGCAATGGTGGGCAACGCCCGCGAGCTGGCCGGAAACAGAACTTTCATGCCCGAGAGGGGCTTGGTCGCAAACATTGACACCAGGGCCGCGGCATTGGCGTCTTCGGGCAAAAGGTCGACGGGCCAACCGCGCTGATGCAACACCTGCGCGGTCGCCTGACCTACCGCGGCGACACGCAGATTCGCGGGCGGGGCGGCAATTCGTTCCGTCACCGCGGCGACCGCATATCGGCTGGCGAACACGATCCAATCGAATGCGTCGATTGTGCTCAGAGCTTCCTCGAGCGCTCCGGGCTGGGCTGCCTCAACACTCACCGCAGGCCACAGAAGCACCGGCAATCCCAACTCGCGAAGCTGTGAGCTGAGCGGCCCATTCTCGGGTTCCGCGCGAGTCACCACCACAGGTTTGATCTGCGCGTCGTGGCTGTACGCATCGGCGTGAACTGCGTCGCCGGAAGGATTGTCGCGCGGTTCATCCACCACGGTCAGGGTCCCTCTGTGGCCAGGCTGCGCGCTGTGCGCTCATTGGCAATCAAACCCGCCGCTCCTTGCGACAACAAATCTTCCGCCAGCCGCTGGCCGAGTTTCACGGCGTCAGCGACAGTTGCAGGCATTTCGGCTTTCGCCTGGAGCAGCTTCGTGCCATCCAATGAGCACACGGCCGCGTACAGCCGCAAGATGTCGCTGCCAACGAGCGTGCCGATGGCACCCAGCGGTACCTGACATCCACCTTCGAGCTTGCGCAACAACGCGCGTTCGGCCGTCGTCGCCATGCGCGATGCGCGGTTGTCCAGCTTTTGCAGCCAACGGGCGGCCTCTTCGTCGCCCGTCCGCGAACACACGCCAATGGCGCCTTGGGAGACCGCGGGCGGAAAATCCTCCAGCGACAACAGCTCCGAAATGTTTTGTTCGAGACCGAGCCGTCGCAAGCCGGCAGCGGCCAGGATGATGGCATCGTAGTCGCCGTTCTTGAGCCGTTCGATTCGCGTCGGCACGTTGCCGCGCAACTCCAACAATTCAATGTCCGGACGGGCGCGCGCAATGAAAGCTCTGCGTCGCAGGCTGCTGGTGCCCACCCGGGCCCCTCGCGGCAGGTCCATGAGCTTTGCGCCCGTGCGGCTGATGACAGCATCACGCGGGTCTTCACGCTCGAGCGCCGCAGTCAGCTCGATTCCCGATTCCAACACCGTCGAGAGGTCTTTCAAACTGTGCACGGCGATGTCGATGTCGTTACCCAACAGCGCCTTGTCGATCTCTTTCGTAAAGAAGGCCCGGCCGCCGATCTGCCACAACGGCACGTCGGTCCTGACGTCACCCTCGGTCTTGATGCGAACCAACTCCACCGGCGGCGCGCCCGGTTGGGACTTGATCAACGCCTCGACATGGTGAGCCTGCCACAGAGCCAGCGCGGAGCCGCGCGTCCCGATGCGCAGCGTACGGGCGCCTTTGTTTGCCTGCTGGCTCATGCCTCCCCCTCGATCATGAAGCGGTAGCCCACGCCCCACACTGTCAGGAAGTGCCTGGGGTTGGCCGGATCGCGCTCGAATCGCTTGCGCAACCGCAAGATGAAATTGTCCACCGTACGCGTCGAGGGGAACACGTCATATCCCCAAACCTTCTCCAGCAGGTCCTCGCGCGAAACGATTTCCCCCGGATGCTCCGCGAGCACTTTCAGAATCATGGCTTCCTTCTCGGTGAGCTCCTGGGCGATGCCATTCCACGATCGGGCGCGGAAGGCGCGGAAATCCACCTCGTTGCCCGCGAACTGCAACACCGCGCTGGCCGGCGTCGCCGAGGCGCTTCGATACCAGTCCCAACGCCGCAGAATCGCGCGCACTCGCAGCAGAAACTCCTGCAGGTGGAACGGCTTCGCCATGTAGTCATCGCCGCCCGCTTCGAGTCCTGTGACCCGATCCGCCGGATCACCGCGAGCCGTCAGAAACAACACCGGCGTGCTGTCGCCTCGCTGGCGAAGCGTGCGGCAAACAGTGAAGCCATCCACCCTGGGAAGCATCACGTCCAGAACGATCAATCCACATTGATCCGCTTCGAGCCAATCGAGTGCGAGTTGGCCGTCGGTCACAGCGTGTACGCCATAACCTTCGGCCTTCAGGTTATCGACGATTCCTGCGCCCAGGAGCGGGTCGTCCTCGACTACCAGGATGCGGTTGAAGAATTGTGTGGACGTGTTCACGTGGGCTCCGCGGGAGCCACGGGCCAGGCGAGCACGAATTGCGCACCCTGCCCGACACCTTCACTGTGGGCGCTGACACGACCGCCGGCGAGTTGCATGAGCCGGCGCACGATGTACAAACCCAGTCCAGTGCCGAAATAACTGCTGCCGCCACCGGGATGCAGACGGGTGAATTTCTCGAACAGCCGGGCGCCATCGGCCGGGCGGAAGCCCACGCCCGTATCACTGACCGACAACTCAACTTCACCGGCGGTGCGGCGGGCAGTCAAGGTAATCGAGCCGCCGCCCACGGGCGCAACCGCGGCAATGGCGTTTTCCAACAGATTGCGTACCACCACATCCAGCGCCAGTGGGTCGGCCAGGACGTGCAGTCCGCGGGCGATGTCCGCCGCAATCGTGATTTTTTCCTTGGCGGCGCGCTCGTTCAAATGCGCCACGACCCGACCCACCGCGCCACTCAACTCAATCGGCTCGATCCTGAGGTCGATGCGACCGCGCTCCAGGCGGTTGCTCTCCAGGATCTGGGTGACCATGGCTTCCATGCGTGCCAGGTCCGCGAGCATGCGATCTATCAGGGTGCGTGATTGGTCCGGCGATAGTTGCCGTATGGTCATTGTTTCCAGGGACAACTGCAGGCTTGCCAGGGGCGTTTTGAACTGGTGCGAGACCAGCGCAAGAAAGTTGTCCTGCTCCTGTCGCACCCGCGCCTCGGCACGCAACGCGCGGAAAATAACGCCGTTGCACAATCCCAGCGCCAACAGGAAGAACCCGCCTTCCCAGGCGTATTGGTTGATTCGTCGATGCTCCTCCGTCAGCAGCATCTGGTCTATCTCGGGTGAGAGCGTCGCATGCCCTTGGGCGATCGCAATGCCCGGCATGAGGGCCTGCACCTTTTCAGGCGCGGTTCCCGAATCCAACAGCGCCTGGGAGGCTGCGATCTGTTGCGAGTAGAGCTGCCGAGACTCGCGCACTTTCTCGATGGCGTAGGCGCGCTGATCGAACAGCCACCAACCCACCTGCACCGCCGCGACGACCACCAGGGCCAGCGCGGTGACCTGAAAGACCCGGGTCGCTTTCATTGAATCGTTGCGAGCGACTCCCGCAGCGCGCGGGCCAGTTGCTCGACGTCGGCACTGCTATGCGCCAGTGACAGGAAGCACGCCTCATAGGCCGAAGGCGGCAGGTAAACTCCCCGATCCAACATGGCGTGGAAGAGTGCGCCGTATCGCTCCACCGCTTTGGGGCTCATCGAGGCCGCGGTGCGGGGTGCGGCCGCGTCATGGAAGGACATCCAGAACAACGACCCGGCCCTCACGAAGTGAATCGGGAAGGGAGCCTTCGCCAACACCGGCAACAGCAGGCGTTCGACCTGTGCACCCGTCTGCTCCAGGCGCTCCCAACCGGACTCCTTCAACATGATGTCCAGGGTCGTGATGCCGGCGGCCATGGCCACCGGATTGCCCGACAACGTACCGGCCTGGTACGTGTCCCCGAGCGGAGCCAGTCGCTGCATGATCTGACGGGGGCCGCCGAAGCCACCCACCGGCATGCCGCCACCAATAACTTTACCGAACGTGGCGAGATCCGGAACGATGCCCACCAACTCGGCCACGCCACCGCGCGCCAGCCGGAATCCCGAAATCACTTCGTCGAATATCAGAAGCGCGCCGTGTCGGCGTGTTACATCCCGCAGCTTCTGCAAGAACTCGCGCCGTTGCAGCAGCAGACCATGATTCGCGGGCACCGGCTCGATGATGACCGCGGCGATCTTGCTTCCTTCGAGCGCAAACAGGTCTTCAATGGCCTGATCGTCATCCAACGGCAGCACACGCGTGCAGCCCGTGAACGCCGCAGGCACGCCGGCGGAGGAAGGAGTGCCAAAAGTGGCGAGCCCAGATCCCGCGGCGACCAACAGGTGATCAGCGTGGCCGTGATAGCAACCTGAAAACTTCACGATCAGGTCGCGGCCGGTGAAGGCGCGCGCCAGCCGTATGGCGCTCATGACAGCTTCGGTTCCTGAAGACACGAAGCGCACTTGCTCGAGTCCCGGATAACAACCAACGATGCGCTCGGCCAACTCCACTTCAGCGGCGCAAGGGGCGCCGAACGTGGTGCCGTTCTTGCTGGCCTCGGTTATGGCCGATACCACTGCCGGATGCGAATGCCCCAGAATCAAAGCACCCCAGGATCCAACGAGATCCAGATAGGTGGCGCCGTCTGCATCCACAAGGTGCTGTGCCGAGCCGCGCTGAATGAACAGCGGCGTACCCCCTACGGCTTTGAACGCGCGTACTGGGGAATTGACGCCACCCGGGATGACCCGGCATGCACGCTCATAAAGTTCTGCGGAACGGGGATGTTTGGTCACGCTGGTATTCACGACTGGGTGGTATTCACGTTGGGGGCCCGCCTAGGGGGTCACGAATCACGGTTGTTCGGGCCGGTCCGCCGCAGGTGGGCTTCGCGGAAGAAGGCATCCACTGCGTCCGTGCTGGCATGCGCGGCCGCGGCTCTTAGTCCAGCGAGCGGCAAATGCGCAAGGCGTCGGGCCACGGTCGAAGCGAAGCGTTGAATCAACTCCCGCTGGTTGTCATCAAGCCCACGCAGCTCCTCCGAGAGGGCGCGCTCAGCTTCTTCGGCAGCGATCTGCTCGAACGTGCCGCGCAGGTCGGCCAGGCGCCGGCCGATGGCCCGTGTTGCAAGCTCGCCGCGCAACCGCGTGAGCCGCTCGTCGATGGCGGCGCGCACCGGCGCCAACCTCATCAGTTGGGCCAGCCGTCGCTCTTGCGCCGCCTGGATCAGATCGTCCATTCCAACACGCGTAATTCCGGCCACTCGTGTTGCTTCCGGATCAGCGTTGGGTGGAACGCCAAAATCTACGAGTAGCGGGGGTCGGGTGCCTGCTGACTCTGCGATGTTTGTCAGCGCCAGTGCATTTAGCACGGGTTCACTGCCTCCTGCCGCGAGAACGAGCGCGCCTAGTTCCGTCGGGCTGGTGCGGAACTCATCGAGCGCGACCGCCCGGCCGCCCACTGTAGCCGCGTATTCCTCAGCCGCCTGAAGCGTCCGATTGGCTACGACGAGGGGTATTCCGGCGCGATGCAGGATCATCCCACAGCGCTTGGTCATGGGCGAAACCCCAACCAGCGCCACCTTGGCCGGCTTGCCGTCGAGATGGCGGACCACTCGATCAGCAGCGAGATCCGCAAGCGAGGGCGAACGTACGTTCGCCTCGAGCTTGTGCACGCGGTTGGCCATGCTAAGGGCTTCGCCGAGAAGCTTGTCGAGGGTGGGCCCGCAGACCTGGGCTCCCCGGGCCATCTCCCAGGCCAGACGTATCTGGGCGGCGATTTCCTGCTCACCCGCCTGTGCGGAATCCAAGCCGCAGGCCACCAGGAACAGATGCTCTACCGCAGCCTCGCCGGTCCAGGCCCGGAGGATACGTGTCGCTTCGCCACCGTTTGGCTCCCGGCCTATGAGCGCACGGAAAACCTCATGCCGGGCATCGCCGGCAGGCGCGCCGTCCACGGTCGAAAAGAGGATTTCCACGCGATTGCAGGTGCCGACGTAAAAGACTTCGGACACACCGAGGCTGTCCCGGAGCGCTGGCAGACGTGCAGCCACGTCGGCCTTCGGGACCGAGAAACGAGCTACCTCATCGACACCCGCATGCCGATAGGAGACACCCACGACGCCAATCTGGTGCATGGGTCAAGGAGACCACGGCTGCGCCCAGGGTGTGTCATTGAACAGTCACGGACGCAGGCCACGGGGGGTAAACCGTGGCCTAAGTCCGTATCAGCGGCGGCTGTTTCTCACCAGGCTCATCAGCAGGATGCCAGCCAGGAAGCCCGCGCCCAACGCCCAGGCGCTGGCCTTGTACGGTTGAGCTTCGACCCGCTGCTGCAGGTCATTAATCTGCGAGCTGGCCCAATCCCGCGCTTGTTGAGCACGAGCACGTGCAGCACTGGCAGCGGCATCCTTCGCCGCCCGCAGATGCTCCTTCACCTGTTCCGCATCCGCGTCGGCATTGGCCCCGAGATCCCCGTTCTTCGCATTCATGCTCAGCTCCTCGTGTATCCGCGCCGGCCATTGGCCAGTTTGTAATCAATAGCGGATAAACGATGTCCTGCGCGCAATGTTCCTCAGCTCTCGTCGTGCCAAGCAAATCCGTCACGGCTGATGAGCGCGCTCGAGGCCGCGGGCCCCCAACTACCGGCGACATACGATTTGATGCGCTCGTCGTGGCGTGACCATCCCTCGCGTATCGGGTCAATCCAACGCCATGCCGCATCCAGCTCGTCGCGACGCATGAACAGCGTCAAGTTGCCCTTCACCACGTCCATGATCAGGCGCTCGTAAGCGTCCACCGGCTTTTCCTTGAAGGATCCGGCCAGGTCGAGCGCCAGGTTCACTGGCTTCAGCCGCATGGTCTCCCCTGGCATCTTCGCCAGGATGGTGAGCGTAATGCTCTCCTGAGGCTGCAGCCGGATGACCAATCGGTTGGGCACCCGATCACCGCCTCCGCCCTCGAAAATCGAGTGCGGCACGTCCTCAAAGGTGACAACGATTTCTGTCAGGCGGTCCTGCAGGCGCTTGCCGGTCCGCAGATAAAACGGCACTCCGGCCCAGCGCCAGGTGTCGATCTCAGCCTTCAGCGCGACAAAGGTCTCCGTCGTGCTGTCGGCGGACACGCCTGACTCATCCAGGTATCCCGGTACGGGTTGGCCATTCACGGCGCCGGCCTTGTAATGCGCACGCACCGTTTTGGTCTGCACGTCACGATCGAGAATTGGTCGCAGAGCGCGCAGCACCTTCAGCTTCTCGTCGCGCACCGCATCCGGATCGCTCGTCGCAGGCGGTTCCATTGCGAGGATGCAAACGAGTTGCAAAAGATGGCTCTGCACCATGTCGCGCAAAGCGCCGGTCTGGTCGTAGAACTGGCCACGCCCTTCCACACCCAACTGCTCGGCTACGGTGATTTGTACGTGACGGATACGCCCACGTCGCCATAGCGGCTCAAACAGCGTGTTTCCGAATCGGAGCGCGATCAGGTTTTGCACCGTCTCTTTGCCGAGATAGTGATCGATGCGGTAAATCTGGTGCTCAGCGAAGATGGCTCCAACACTACGGTTGATGTCCTCAGCCGACGCACGGTCCTGGCCCAGCGGCTTTTCCAGCACTACCCGTGACTTGGGAGTTACGAGCCCCGCTGCGGCGAGGTGGTTACAAGTCAGGGTGTAGAGGCTGGGCGCAGTCGACAGAAAGATGGCGCGTACGACATCTTCGCGGCCTGTGAATAGCGCGGCCAGCTTCTTGAAATCCTGGGCCTGCGTCGCGTCCACGGTGACGTAGTCCACGAGGTCCGTAAACGACTTCCATCGCTCGGCGGAGAACTCCTCAGGCCGCAAATACTTTCGACAGGTCTCCTCGATCTGTGCAAGATAGCTTTCCCGCGACTGGCTGGTCCGGGCCACCCCCAGCACGCGCGAGCCGGTCACTATCTGGCCGGCCAGATGTCTGCGATACAGCGCCGGCACAAGCTTGCGCAGGGCAAGATCACCGGTCGCACCAAACAACAGCATGTCGAACGCTGGACTCACGCTTTCAAATCTCCACGGACTTTCTCAATGTTCACGCCAACCCACCCCCTTAACCCAATCGTAAGCGAAGTCACCGAGCGCGTCCGAGAGCGCAGTCGCAAGGAGCGATCGGAGTACCTCGCCAGGATGAAGTCTGAGACCGCCTCCGCCAGCACCCGTTCGCGATTATCCTGCGGCAATCTCGCACATGGCTTTGCCGCGGCCAGTCCGACGGACAAGGACATGCTGAAGCAGCTCAGGTGGCCCAACCTCGCCATCGTGACCGCGTACAACGACATGTTGTCCGCGCACCAGCCTTTCGAGGGTTATCCGGGCCTGATCCGCACTGCAGCGCGCGAAGCAGGTGCAACGGCGCAAGTCGCCGGTGGCGTTCCTGCCATGTGCGACGGCGTTACCCAGGGACAATCCGGTATGGAATTGTCGCTGTTCAGCCGCGATGTCATCGCAATGTCCACCGGCATCGCGCTGTCGCACGGAATGTTCGATGGAACGCTGTGCCTCGGCGTGTGCGACAAGATTGTACCCGGACTTCTCATCGGTGCGCTCGCATTCGGTCATCTGCCTACGATCTTCGTCCCGGCGGGACCGATGACCTCGGGACTGGCCAACAAGGAGAAGGCGCGCATCCGGCAGTTGTTTGCCGAAGGCAAGGCCAGTCGCGATGCACTGCTTCAGTGCGAAGCGGACAGCTATCACTCCGCCGGAACCTGCACGTTCTACGGCACGGCCAACAGCAACCAGATGTTGATGGAGGTCATGGGCCTGCACCTGCCCGGTAGCGCCTTCGTCAATCCCAACACGCCGCTGCGCGACCTGCTGACCGCGGCAGCGACCCGGCGCGCCGCCCGGATCACCTCGCTCGGTGAGGAGTACCAGCCGCTCGCACTGGTGGTCAGTGAGAAAACGGTCGTGAACGCGATTGTTGGCCTCCTGGCAACGGGCGGTTCGACCAACCATACACTGCACCTCGTTGCCATGGCGCGCGCGGCGGGCATTGTCATTGACTGGAATGACTTCAGCCAACTGTCCGACGCCGTCCCGTTGCTGGCGCGGATCTATCCCAATGGCGGCGCCGATGTAAACCACTTCCACGCCGCGGGTGGAATGGGATTTCTCATACGCGAGTTGCTCCAGGCAGGGTTGATGCACGAGGACGTGGATACCGTCATGGGGCCAGGGTTGTGGGCTTACACCCAGGAGCCCTGGCTGTCGCCGGAAGGTCTGGCCTGGCGTGATGCTCCTGCGCAGAGCGGAGATGCAAACGTGTTGCGTCCCGCGAGTGATCCTTTCAGCGCAGACGGCGGCCTGAAGCTGCTGCGGGGTAATCTCGGGCGCTCGGTGATCAAGGTGTCTGCGGTCAAGAGTGAGCATCGCGTCGTCGAGGCTCCGGCGCGTGTGTTTGATTGTCAGGAGGATGTGATTGCGGCGTTCAAGGCTGGCGAGCTTGCGCGCGATGTCGTTGTTGTTGTGCGTTTGCAAGGGCCGCGAGCCAATGGGATGCCGGAACTCCACCAGCTCACGCCCGCCTTGACGTCGCTGCAAAGCAAGGGCCACAAAGTCGCATTGATTACCGACGGACGCATGTCGGGTGCTTCCGGTGCTGTGCCGGCCGCGATTCATGTTACTCCCGAATGCCTTAGCGGCGGGCCACTCGGCAAGGTACGCGATGGCGACCTGGTTCGGTTGGATAGTCTGGCGGGAACGCTGGACGCGCATGTGTCCAGTGCGGTGTGGGATCAGCGGGCAATTGCTGATGCGACCGTGAGTGGGAACGATCACGGCGTGGGTCGAGAGTTGTTCAAACTGTTCCGGGCCAATGCTGCGGGGGCGGAGTTGGGTGGCGGTGTTTGCCTGTGAGGCTCGCGTTGGGTGTTGGGGCTCTGCTTGCTGTTGTTGCGCGCGTTAGTTGGGCGGCGGGCGCCGGCGCGAGCGCAGCGGCCGGGACCGGAGCCGCGATGCACCCCGCACCCCCCTTGCACGGTGCGCCCCTTCTCCCGGAAAAGGAGGTTGCGGCGCTGGCGAATGAATTAAGCGGTGAGACGGCGAAGCGAAATCTCGAGGGGCTGGCGCGGTTCCACCGTCAACGAGGCTCGCAGGGATTCCATGCCGCGGCCGAGTTGGTTGCCGAACGGGCGCGAGCCTATGGCTTGGGCAACGTACAGATCCTGGAGTTTCCGGCCGACGGCAAGATCTTTTACGGCACGCAGAGATCTCGTCCGGCTTGGGACGCCGAGGCCGGCGAGCTGACGGAGGTCGCAGGAGACGGCTTCGAGACCAGGATCGCCAGTTATTCGGCCGAGCCGATTGTGCTGGCGGAGGATAGCGAGTCGGCGGATGTGACTGCCGATCTCGTAGATATCGGTGATGGTTCCGAAGAAAGCGGTGCTTACGGAGGCAAGGGCATCCACGGCGAGGACGTCAGCGGCAAGGATATTCGAGGGAAGATCGTTCTCACCTCGGCGCCGGCCGGCGAGGTACAGGACATTGCCATCGGGAAATTCGGCGCGGCGGGCATTGTCAGTTATGCCCAGAATCAGAAGACGGCCTGGTCTGGCGAGAATGACAACCTGATCCGCTGGGGTCACCTGACCGGTTTCTCGCCGCATCCGACATTCGCCTTCATGGTTTCGCTCAAGACGGCTCGAGCGTTCCAGGCCCGCCTGCACCGGGGTGAGCCTGTTCGATTACATGCGCAGGTGAAAGCCGGCCAACACCCTGCCGCGTATGAAATCGTCACGGCCACCATCGAAGGGGCCGATCCGACACTGAAGAACAGCGAGATCGCCTTTTCGTGTCATCTCGATCATCAACGACCGGGCGCCAACGACAATGCCAGCGGGTGCGTCACCATACTCGAGGTGGCCCGGACGCTGCAGAAGTTGATCAACGAGGGTAAGCTGCGCCGGCCGGCGCGCACTCTCCGGTTCATCTGGCCGCCCGAAATTGAAGGCACTGTCACGCTGCTGAATGCGAGGCCTGAGCTCGCAACGCGAATCCAGGCGGCGATCCACATGGACATGGTGGGTGGCGGGCCGGATACGAAGGCGGTGTTTCATGTGACGCGGGGGCCGATGAGCTTGCCGTCGTTTGTCCATGATGTCGCGTGGGCGTTCGCGAGTTGGGTCAATGACCAGTCGTACCGCTTCGCGGCGGGTGAAGCTGCTGACTATCCGATGATAGCGCCGGAGGGTGGCAAGGAGCCGCAGCGCGCGGAATACTCTCCCTACGAAGTGGGCAGTGATCACGATGTCTACCAGGATTCGTCGTTCGGGATACCGTGTATCTATTTGAACGACTGGCCTGACCGTTATATTCATACCAACTTCGATACGGCTGCCAACATCGATCCCACGAAGCTCAAACGGGCGGCGTTTATTGGTGCCGCCAGTGGCTATTTTCTGGCGGGTTTCTCGTCTGCGGACATCGCGCCGACCCGACGGGCGGATGAGGTGGGGAAATTGTTGCGCGCCGCCGCTGTTCTGGACAGCGGGCGGGATGTTGCTGGGCTGGATGAGTATGAACGGGGGGTGTCCGATACCGTTGGACGGTTTGCATCGTGGCGGCCGTCGCTGCCGAGGTCGTCGAGGCCGATACGGCCGGGGTCGTCGCAACCGAGTTCGTCCCCCAACCGGTCCAAGAGCGGTGCCGCCGACGTTTTCCGTCGCCGTGCGGAACCTCGCGGTCCCATGATGGTGTTCGGTTACGACTATTTCGCGGACCACGCGAAGGCGGCGGGTATTTCCATACCGCGCCTGTTGGATTACGAAGGCGGTTGGGGATCGGGCGCGCAATATGCCTATGAGGCGCTGAACTTCGCGGATGGCTCGCGGACAATGCGGCAGATTACTGCCGCATTGTCAGTGGAGTTTGGGCCCGTGCCGGAGGAGCTGGTGCGCGAGTATCTGGAGGCGGCCAGGAAAATTGGGGTGGTGGACTAGTGCGCCGCCGCTTCCTTTCCCTTGGCATCGCTGACCATCTTGCGCACGTCGGCCAACAGCGCCTTGGCGTCGTATATGATCCCGTCGTGAATTGTCCAGCGTACCCCGCCTACCCGCTCGACCTTCCCCGTCGTGTCGTTCAATCGCTGCGCGCCGGTGCCATATAACACCTTGAAGTTGGCCAAGGGATTCTCGGGAACAATCACCAGGTCCGCAACCTTGCCAGCCTCAACAGACCCGATCCTATCCGCCATCCCGAGCAGCTCAGCTCCGGACAAAGTGGCGGAATGCACTACTTCGAGCGGATGAAACCCTGCCTCCTGCAGCAGCTCCAATTCCCGCACCCACGCAAAGCCGAACAGCTTATAGATGAAGCCTGCGTCATCACCGACTGCGACACGACCCCCGGCGTTCTTGTAATCGTTGATGAAAGACATCCAGCGCTGGTAGTTCTGCTTCCAGGCAATCTCGTCAGCCGTCGTCCAGTGGAACCAATAGGCACCGTGCGCCCGTCGATCGGCTGTGAACCAACGTGTCAACGTCGGAAGTGTGTATTCATCATGCCACTCCGCACGCTGCTCACGCATCAGATCGCGGCTCGCCTCGTAGATCGTGAATGTGGGAACCAGGGTGAAGTCGCGCTTATGCAGCGTGTCGATTACGTAGTTCCAACGATCGCTGCCGCGCGGCGCAGCCTGCGCCCATAGCCGCCCCGCCTGACCAAATCGGTCCGATTCGTCGTTGTAGTTGTAATCGACCGGATAGTCCTGCACTCGACGTTCGGTGAACAGTGCCTCGGGCAAACCGTACCAATGTTCCATGCTCGTGAGACCCCACGCGGAGGTGTCGAGCACGTTCATACGCGCCACTGCGAGCTGCGCGTGGTGACACGCACTGCGAAGATTCTTCACTTTCGCCTCGGCCAGAGCAGCTTGCATGATGTCGGGTGGTGACCCCAGAAACTTGATTCCGTCGGCACCCGCAACCGCCACTGCGTCGACCCAGCGACGTGCCTCTTCGGGATTGTGCACACCTCCTGGAACATCAGTCGCAATAGGAAATCCGGCATAGGCGGCGATCCGCGGTGCAACTATTTCGTGCGCCGCGCTTCGACGTCTCTCATTCAGTGTCCAGCGCAAACCATTGAACGAGCCAACCTCGCGAATGGTTGTAATTCCGTGTCCAAGCCAGAGCTTGTAGACGTATTCGGCGGGTGGGACGGGGCCGGCCAGGCCTTGTTGGGAGGTGGCAATGTGTGCGTGCGCATTGATGAAACCCGGGAGGACATACATGCCCGTCGCATCAATCTCATAGTCGCCTTTCTCGGGCCGGCCACTGTCGCGAATGGCAACATGCGGATAGCCGACACTGGCGACGCGAACAATGCGGTCTTTTTCAATCACAATATCGACCGGGCCCATGGGTGGTGCGCCCGTTCCGTCGATGAGTGTCGCGCCGCGGATCACGAGCCGCTTGTAAGGGCCCAGCCCTTCGTCGCTGCGCCGATTTGGCGCGGGTGTCGGCGCTTTGATTTCGCCGCCGGCACTGGCCTCGTACATCTCTTCACCGGCCGCGGGTGGCGGTGCCACCGGTGTCGGCTTCGGCGCTGCGGCACCGGCAGCGCACGCAATCCAGACGGCGAACCCCATACGAATGATTTTTTTCATTGTTTGTCCCCGTGTTACTTCACGCAAAGATCCCAGGAAGGGCGCCGCAGTGCAACAGGAGAGCTATAACGTGGGCTCCCGCTCAATCCGGTCATGACTTTGCGCATACCATCTGCAGCCAGGCCAGCCCTCAAGGGACTTTGTGCGCGCATTCGAACAATTCGACTGGCACCACGGCAATTCGCCCGCGGCGCCAGTGGGATATGTGCATCTGGACATCATCCCGACTCCGGCATGCATTCTCGACATCCGGGGTCTCGTTTGCGCTGTCAATCGCGCCTGGAAGGATTTGATAGCACAGACCGGAGCGCAGCACGATCTCGGCGTAATTGGCACAGACTTTGTTCCGACATGTGAGCGCTCCATCGCCCGTGGCGGCTCGTATGCGCTGGCCTCGGGCGTCCGGCGAATAATGTCGAACCGAAGCGAGCTTTTATCGCGGGTAATATCGCGTCGCACTCCAAACGGCCGTAGGTGGCTGGATGTGCGTATCGCACGTCTCCCCAGCGAGTGGGGCGGCTGCATCATCACTTGCGAAGACGTGACGAAGCGTCGCCGCGCCGAACGAAACCTGCAGCGATTCCGCGCCGCGGAACGCATCCGCCGCCGCCAAGCGGTTCAACATGGACTCCTGGCTCACTTCGGACAATTCGCGCTGGAAAATCCGCCCTTCCAGGAATTGACGGACATGGCCGTGCAGATTGTGCAGAAAGGGCTCGGCGTCGTGTTGTGCCGACTGTTGGAGGCTGAGCAGGGTACCAACGTTCTGACTTACTCCGCCGGCTGCGGCTGGGACGAGTCCTGGGGCAAGGATCACTCGTTCGATGCGGTTACGGAAACCGAGGACCGATTCATCCTGGGCATGCGCGAATCCGTGATTGTCGATGACTACCTGACGGAGCGACGCTTCCAGCCCTCGCCGGTTCAAGAATTTCACGCCGTGCGCAGCGCCGTTGAAGTACTCATTTGCGGCGCTCGAGGCACGTACGGTGTCATCGGCGCTTACACGCGCGAGCCGCACAAGTTTGATTCCGACAGCGCCCATTTCATGCAGAACGTGTCCAACACTCTGGCCGCGTTCATCGAGCGCAAGGTCACGGAGGACCGGCTGTCGTACATGGCGCAGTTCGACTCGCTGACCGGCCTCCCCAATCGGAGTCTGTACCTGGATCGCCTGGGCCATACGCTGATTGAGAGCGCGCGCGACAAGCTGCCGGTCGCCGTGTTGTTCGTGGACATCGATCGATTCAAGAACGTCAATGATACCTACGGTCATGCCGCTGGCGATGCGCTGCTGGTGAAGATCGCAGAGCGGTTGCAGGCGTCCGTGCGCCTCGGAGACACGATCGGCCGACTCAGCGGAGACGAATTCGCCGTTGCCCTCGCCCATCTGCGACACGAGCACGACGCCGGCGTGGTGGCGCAAAAGATTGTCAACGAGCTCGCGGCGCCTTTTTCGGTCCAGGACCACAGTGTTTACGTATCGGCCAGTGTTGGAATCAGCCTTTATCCCAGTGACGGCACCGAGCCCAGCGACCTGCTGAAGAACGCCGACGCGGCCATGTACCGCACCAAACAATCGGGGCGCAACGCCTACCAGTTCTATCTTCCGCAGATGCATAGCCGCGCGATTGAGCGGCTGCGGCTGGAAACCGAGCTGCGCGGCGCATTGGATCGCGACGAATACGAGCTGTACTACCAGCCGAAGATTGACCTGGCCACCAATTCGCTCTGCGGGACTGAGGCCCTGCTACGCTGGCGCAGCCCGGAGCGCGGCCTCGTATCACCCGGTGAGTTCATTTCCGTGTTGGAAGAGGCCGGACTGATCACCGCTGTCGGCAATTGGGTGATTGCCAGCGTCTGCGAGCAGATCATACGCTGGCAAGCAGCCGGGCTGACGGTGCATCCGGTGGCGGTGAACTTGTCCGCGCGGCAGTTCCGCCAGCAGAGTCTTGCGGCGGTGATCGGCCAGATTGTCACGCGCAGTGGGGTCGAGCCGCAGTTGCTGGAATTCGAGCTGACCGAGTCGATGCTCATGAGTGATGCGGAGTCCGCCGTCGACACTCTGCTCCAGATCAAGGCGCGCGGCATCCGCCTGGCCCTGGATGATTTCGGCACCGGCTACTCGAGTCTCAGCTACCTGAAGCGCTTTCCGCTGGACGCCCTGAAGATTGATCGGGCCTTCATCCGCGATCTGACCCCCAACGGCGATGATGTGAGCATCGTGCTGGCAATCATCAATCTGGCGCGCAGCCTCAAGTTGAGAGTGATCGCCGAAGGCGTCGAAACCCCCGAGCAGCTCGCCTTGCTGCGCCACCACGGTTGCGATGAGGCGCAGGGTTATCTCATCGCCCGCCCTCTGGACACCGATTCGATGTCACGCCTGCTGCGTGACGGCCTCGTGCTGCCGGTTGCTGAGCAGAGCGTCTAGCAACATAACGGCGCGGCCGATAGTCGCCCCGCTCGGCGCGTCTCAGGTCCCACCTGCGGCGAAGTATTTTGTGATCTGCGGGTCATCCGCGACCCTGTGGTCCGTGAGGTGAAACACCTCCGCGATCCATTAATGTTTCAGCGCTTCTTCGCGGTCGAGTATGCGCCCGAGAGACGTCACGTGGCTCCAGGGTGAATCGGCCGCATTCACCAGACCGAGCTTGAAGTCTTTCTCGTCCGTCCAGATCCGGAACGCGACTCCTTTATCGGGAGTTCTCGCCTCACCCCACTCACCAAGGCCTAAAAGACCACTAAGGCGCTTCTCGTCATAGCCTGCTGTGTATTGAGCGTAGTAGACGGCGTGGGCATCGCCGTCGCGGTATACGAAGCGAGTCAGCCGCACAGTGACGTTACCGCAGCACTCGCATGTCGACTCGGTCGGTTCTTCGAATTCTATGGAGATCATGGAGCGGGTGATGGGAATCGAACCCACGTTAGCAGCTTGGGAAGCTGCAGTTCTACCATTGAACTACACCCGCGCCGGTGAAAACCCATCGGAGAGGTACACATGCCTTAAGCAGGATGGTACATCCCCCACGGAGGGCGGACAATCTCCCACCCTCTAGCGATAGGCCACCCGCTGGAAGTCAGCTCGCTTTCCGTACGGCGATCTTTTCAGCCCCCATCCGCGCCCACTACGGGATCGGCATTCGCTTTTCTAGCATCCTTTACCTCACACTACTTCGAGGACTCTTGCCAATTCCTTAGTCCGGATCGGCACACGCACCTTCCGCGCGTCAAAAGCATAGCGCGCAACGGTGTTGACCGCACATATAAGACCTGAGTAATGACGCATGTCAGACCAGAAGCGAGCGGGCGTTGCAAATGAAACCTGCGGCAGCAGCATTTGCACGCCATGCACTCTAGCCCTCGGGGGCCGGCCTGGGAACTAGCGACTGACGGGGGCAACTACAAAGTGGCGTAGCACTTATGCGGTTTCGGAATTACATGTTTCGAAGTTGAATAGCCGCTTCGGTCACACGACTCGCGAGCTCCAGACCCACGGCCGTTGCGAGACTGGAGCCGATCTCAGGCAATCCGTGCACCGCACTGTGGCCGTCATTGCCGTCTTCCGGGTGATGACGAACCAATAACGCTAGCGCGGTACCGGAAAGTTCTGTCAGAGACGTGATGCACCCGCCGGCCAAAACAGCGAACCACCCGTTATCTTTTAGCCGAAGAGTCTGTTCCATCGCCGCACGCGCGGCCCGCAGTTGAGCTACTCGGTCTGGTGCTGGATGAAGATGCTCCAGCCAATTGACAGAGAGTTCTTGATGCGTGCCCTCGAGTTGAAAGGCAGCACCGGAGGCCACGCCGTTCGTGACCTGCGTGTTTTTGCAGTAACGAACGACGTGATGTGCGTCAGGAACTAGCTCTCCCTCAGCCATGCTCCGTAAGTAGCCAAGATAGCGCGGTGTTTGTTCGTATTTCTCTCGCCGCTGACTTCCAACTGTAGTTTCCGGTGAGAGCACCTCGGACGAGAGGTTGATCCGGGTCCGGAAAGAGCGCAGCCAGATTCACCAAGCCATTGCGTCGAAATTCGAGCGCAGCGGAGTGATGTGGGTCAGGCCGCCACTCAAGCCAGACGCCACCCGATGCAGTGAGTGTAACGGTGGGATCGCGAACATCCTTACGCGCCCGGAAGAAGCTAAACACTGAGTCAAGTGTTTGCTGTCCCGGAATCTCCGTATCGGGGTATTCTTCGCAAGCCATGTCCACAAGCTCTGTTAGCCGACGCACGAGAGCGGCGCCTGCTTCCCTATTCAGCGCCCAAAAGGCAATTGTCGCCTTCGCTGCGTTGACCTTTGTATCCCGCAGTTCAATAAAAGGATCACGCTGATCACATTCCGCTGTCGTCAAAACCAACACGTTTTGCGGCCACTCTTTCGCAATCAACAATGCAGCAGGCATGTCGAAATGCGTCAGGCTAGTCTCAAAGACCATGGGCACACCGACCGCAAACGATCCAGATGCAACGTCTGCTCCTGTGAGGTGACCAACAATTACTCCCGCACCTGCGGATATTGGTGACGAATGAAACGGCACACTCCGCACAGGCACACGCTCTAGCATAGTCAGTCCGTGAGCACGCTCAGGCAGGGTCGCTGGTGACGAAACGCTGTGCGCGTGCGACCAATAGTGGCGCGTTTTTTTTAGCTCGGCCTCAGCGGTCGACACGACGCCAGATCTCCTTTTGCATATGCTCAGATGTGAGGTCTTGAAACGCTGAAACAATGGTCCCATTGGCGGTATCGAACCACTTACGAACTCCATCAGTAGAGCCGGGCTTGTTGCGTGACAGTGCTCTCAGTTCGAAGAGGAACAGCTGTTTTCCGTCGTCTGCCGACTGTGCGGTTTTGATATCGACTTCGAGTCTCGCGTCCGACGTTTGCAAGCTCCCGTGCCACGCGAAGCCTTTCACCTCGATCGCTTTGGACGTACGACGGCGCCATGCAAGATCAGGAAAAACCCCCCCAATCTCATTAAGTTCGGACCATCCCTCGCCGACCGGAATGTGGTTCACGTAAATCAGTTCAGCGCCCGTGATATCCGGCACCCCAAGGGACTCTGCTTGGAGAAACGCCGTGAAAGCATCCAGGTACTTGCAGAATAGCGGTTGCAGCGAATCGAATCGTGGATAGGCAGTGGCTGGTTTCACCCGCCGCCAGTTGAAGTAGAACCGATTCGGCTGCAGTTGGATCAATTGCTCCTTGTCCTTGTGGACGAACCAAACGCGAGGCAAAGGGAACCATTCGGCACCGCCCACCATCTGCAAACCTTCGGCGCCTCCGACGGGAGGCTTGTCTGCGGTTTGATCGAAATCGGGCCGGAGTCGGGCCCAGAAGGAGCCAAAGTGCGAGGTGCGGAGGTCCGCAAGCGGAGCAAAGAAGAGCCCGAACGACACCTCGTTGAGAGGGGGGCGTTCGAAGGTGACGTTGCCCATGGACTCCTTGGATACCGAGCGGTTAGCGCGCCAAGGATACGAAAACGTGGCGCAATTCACCACCGACGTATAGAGGTAGTTGCGGTAGCCACTTACTCGATCTGCGAGGCCTATACATGTGGCTTACCAACGTATGACCCTGCCGAACAGTTCAATAGGGTCCACATTCAGCGCCCTCGCAATCAGGATGAGGTCAGAGATCTCAATCTTACGCCGGCCGGCTTCGATATTGGCTACCACGTCCCGGCTGACACCCAAGCGCCCGGCAAGCACCTCCTGGCTCATGTCGCTGTCGCGGCGAGTGGCCGCCAGAACCACAGCTGCGGCGCGATTCCAGCGCTCCCGTAGCGCCTCAACCTTTTTGCTCGTCAAGCCCAGCCCCTGTGTGCCGATCTGCATTTCAGCGCGTACGCGCTTAATTCCCTCACTTGGTGTCTCTCTCGTCACCAATGCGTCACATTACCTTATTTTGTGTAATCTACTACATACAATCGAATTAGTTGTACCGCAGGATACGGTGTCGCAGGCAGCCCACCCCAATTAACCGTACGAGTTAGACGGTTGGGGTTAGCCTTCCGATTCAAGCCAAGCGTTGACGATCATTCCGTCACTTACGCGAGAGCTGCAATCGCCGCGCAAGCTCGGGATTACTGATGCCCGTTTCGCGCACACAAGTAAGAAGGCGGCACGCTTACCTCACGCTCGCCACGTTTTGGGGCCGAGGGCGTCGGAATGTCGCGCCCATCGTCGATACGGGCCGCGATCGCTTCTTCCAAGCAGTCCGCCGCTTCGCTCAACGCTTCCTTGAGGCTTTCACACTGAGCAATTGCTTCTGGTAGGTCACGGCACGTGACTACGAAGCCTCCGTCCTTTTTATCAGGTGTTATCTTCAGTGCGTAGGTAAATTGCCTCATACATCGTCTTTCCTGACGTCAGGTTGTTTGCACATGGCTTGCAGCAAGATAACCCGCTTGCCAGAAAACCTCGCCCCTATCGTGCGTGTCGCCGTGTTTCGCAGACCATCCAAAACCATACGGCAACGTCGCACGCCCGGACGTTAGCCGCAACGTCGATCCACAGCGTGCTTGTCCGCGCTCAGCGAAACACGCGGGTACTTACGCGCATTCATCACGCAACCTCGCGCGCATAGTCTTATAAACTGCCGCCTTCAGTTGTGTTGATATCAAACGGGAATGACTGCTAAATTCATAAAACAACACGGTCCGCTCTCTCGACGCTGCACCCAACCAAAGAGTACTATTGTCATACTCCAACTTGCAGACGAATCGACAGGAAGATGGATCGACGCGGACTTCAAGCACTGACGCGAGATCGCCTTGCGGATGCTAGGACGCTTCTGCAAGCGCACAGATATTCTGCTGCTTATTACATGGCGGGTTACGCTGTCGAATGCGCTCTAAAGGCCTGTATTGCCAAACGCACGAAGCGACACGATTTTCCAGACAAGAAGATTGCCAATGATAGCTTCACGCACGATCTCACCAGACTCGTCGGAATTGCCGGCCTGAAGAGCGAGCTGAACGCTGCTCACGCCTCCGATAAGGCCTTCGAACGCTGCTGGAATGTGGTGTGTAACTGGTCGGTAGAGGATAGATACAACTTGGGCATCTCGAGTGAGGATGCCCTTGAGCTATATGGTGCAATCACCAGGCGGCGCAATGGCGTCATGACGTGGCTCAGAAATCACTGGTGAGAAAACCCTTGACCGAACAGATGATCAAAATTGGGGAAACTCTGTTGCGCTTGTTGCGCAAACGACGGTTCCCACTCAGGGCTGCGCTTTGGCTATACCTCAGTGAAACAGAGGAATGGAGGCTCGTGTTGGCCGTTCCGAAGGCCAGGGCGGAAGGCAAGCTGAAGCTCTACGAGCAGATCCAAGGCGTGCTCGCGGAGGCACCTGGACTTCTGCCGTTGAGCGCCATTATCGTCGTCGACGCGAAGGACCCCCTGGCTTATTCATTGGGCCCGGCTCTCAAGGTTGGCAACGTACAAGGGCACGAGTTCTCTCGAGGCACAATAAACGGCAGATACTTCGAAGACGCCTATATTTACTCCCTCGCACTTAAGCGTTGATGACGAGGATCAGGTAGCCTCGCCAAGAGGTGTCATTTGGCGCTACTTCTGCCCACCCTTGACCACTTCAGCTCGCGCGATCGCAGGCCGCACGTCGCGCTGATAACCCCAAGGCTGGCTATGCAGTTTTGCCAGCAGGGCGCGTACGAAGCGATCCTGCCGGTGCCTGGCCTCCGGCACGGGTACCCCGTGATTGAGAATCGCGAAGTAGACGGTCCCCAGGTCACTCGTCGAAATGGCACCGACCAATGCGCTGGCGCCATAGTCACCGAACGTACCGGTCTTTCCAACAACGCGGCCGGCCTCGTTGGCATTGTCGAATCGATGTCGCAACGTACCATCGTCGATTCCTGCTACCGGGAGGATGTCGAACAAGGCGTGACCCGTGGTATGTAGCTCTTTCTCCAACGCACGGAGCAAACTCACTGTCACGCGAGGACTCAACCGATTTCGCGGATCTGTGCCCGCCCCATCCCCGAGGGTGATCTCGTCGCGCATGGATGCGGGCACCACGTTGCGAGCCAGGCTCTCTACCGCTGCCGCGCCGCCTGCTTCATCAGCCAGCGGCTTGAAGATATTGTTGGAATAGTCGTTCAAGGACTTGGCCAGGGGCAGCAGCGGCTGTGAGCGGTGAATGACGAGGATTCGCTCTGTACCCGCTGTACCCGCCGTGCCCGCGAGCGGCGACCCCACCGGCACCATAAACGCAATCCCCAACGGCCGCAGAGAGGTCGCGGCCGGTAACGCATCACCCGGTACGGCATCACTATGACTTTCGAGCTGGAACGCTCGCACAGATGCAAGAGCTGCAGGTGAGATCGACCCCGACAATGCTTGCCGCAATCGCGCGCCATCCTCGTCACTCTGCCAATCGAAAGTCAACGCCCCTTTCAAGCGCAAGCTGCCGATGACCCGGTTGATACCTAACTCGCCCAAGCGGTCGGCCACCAACAGCGCATCTTCATCGACCAGCGAAGGGTTGCCATCTGCATGAACCCACAGGTCGCCCTGGAGAGCGCCATCAACCACGGGGCCACTGGAGCCGAATGTGGTGACAAATCGATGCTCGGGCCCTAACTTTCGCAGCAGCGCAAGCGTCGTAGGCACCTTGGAGACTGACGCCGGATGGACCGCCTTCGAGGCCGCCTGCGCCAGAAGCACCTGGCCGTTTGCGGCCTCAATGTAAACACCCTGATCCGGGCCCAGGATCGAGCGAGCCTCCTTCGCGAGGCTCGGTAGCTCGCCCCCGTGGACCATTTGGGTTACAAGTAATCCCAGCATTGCTGTCAGCACATTGCGCACTATCTGCCCTCACCGAAACTTGAGCGGACCAAAGAACATGATGCGATTTCCGGCAAACTTCAGCTCGCGTTTTTCCGCCATCCTCGTCTACTTGTACGCGGCGTCAGCGCTCGTCTGGACATCAGCGCCAAACGCTGCACCCGCCTCCAGCGCAGCGCAGTCCGCCATCAAATCAGCTCGGCTGCAGCAAAACGTGGCCATTGCCAAACATCAGCTCGACGAGATCGCCTCCTATTGGACCGACGATGTAACCATCTGCCGGGGCCTGGGCAAACAGCTCGCAGGGAAAGCTGCATATCGTAAGCTCTTCGAAGAGGATGACCCCACTTCGCCCGAGCAGATTGTGTACGAACGGATTCCAACCGGCATCGAGGTCGCCACTCTCTGGCCATTGGCGTTCGAGACGGGCAACTGGAAGGGCCACCGTGGCGGCGCACAAGGACCTGTCGTCATTGAAGGGCGATACTCCGCGCAGTGGGTCAATCGAGAGGGCCGGTGGCTCATTCGGGCCGAGGTGTTCGTGGCCCTTGGGGGCTCGGGGCCCGGAGTGAAGATGCAAGCGGCACCCTGAGGCGAGACGCGGGGGCAGTAACCTGGGGCAAGACGCTGTCGTGTGTGCGAGGCGGCGCGCCGCGGGCCACTCTCGCTAACGCGTATCCGCCGGCGCCACCGGCCAATTGGCACACACCAACGCCCCGCCGAGTGACGACTCCGAGATCTGCACCTGCCCGCCATGCCACTCGATTGCCCGTTTGACGATCGCCAACCCGAGGCCGTAACCGACCTTCTTACCGGCCGCGGGATCCAACTGTACGAATGACTGAAATACCCGGGTGCGCTCCGGCACCGGGATTCCCGGTCCATCATCTTCCACGAGCAACTCATTCAGCCCGTCGCGCGAAGTGAATGTCACGCTGATCCGCGTCGCGGCGTAGCGGCCGGCGTTGTACAACAGATTCTTGAGTATTGTCTCGAACAGGTGTACGTCGCAAATGACACGCTCGGCTCCCGTTTGCACCCGCGAGGCAATTGCGATTTCCGGCCGCAGGTTGTGCTTTACGGACTCGACGATCGCCGGAACCAGGCTCGTAAAATTATGCTCGGCCAGGTTGAGCGCAAGATCCGCACGCTCCAGGATCGCATAACCCAGTGTGGCCTTCACCAGGCCATCGATTGCGTCGATGTCGGTCTTGATGTTGGTCAATGAGGCTTTGACGTCGGTGACGGTTTGCGCATGTTGCGCCAACTCGATCTCGAACTGCATACGGGACAAGGGTGTCTTGATCTCATGCGAGACGGCGTTCGACATGTCCTTATGAGAGGCAATCAGGCCATCGATGCGCGCGGCCATGCGGCGAAAGGTTTCTGCCAGGGGATAGATCTGTGAGTGCGACTTGATGTCGGCGGTGAAGCGCCAGTTGCGGTTGCCGTATTGCGCAGCCGCCTTTTCGAGCTGCCGCAGGTCGCGCGTCAGCGGCCAGATCCAGAACATCAGCGCGAGCGCGATCAGGGCGTAGAACAGGATTGTGACGGCCCACTCCAGTGGTCCGCGCTTCCCCTGGGGTTCGCGGGATTTCAGGGCGAGCACATGATCACTGTCGATCCGCTTCAGTATCCACGAGTCACCGCTGGAGGATCGCATGTAGGCGTTTTCACCGCGGCTGAGGCGCTCGAGCGTGCTGCTGCCCGCGATTTCACCGGTTGCGAACAGTTCCATGTCAACGCCGGTACGGGAGGCTACGCCGGCAATCAGCGCTTTCCAATTCGCCGCTGGTGCCTCGTGCAATCGGTCCGCCAACACCGCCATGACGGCGGCTGTTCTTCTGTCATCGAGCGTGTCCGGGCCGCTGTAGGCCTGCAGCACCCGGTCCTGGCCCCAACTGACCACTGCCAGTGTGAGGACAATGAGCAGATACAGGCCGAGAAAATGCCGGGCCATACCTCACCAGGCATCCGGTACGAACAGATACCCTTGCCCCCAGATTGTCTTGATCCGCTCGGGATTTTCCGCATCGTCGTCCAGCTTCTTGCGCAGCCGGGATATGCGGATATCCAACATCCGGTCGAGGCCGTCGTAATCGCGGTTGTAAAGGCTCTTGAAGAGCATTTCGCGTGACTGGATCTCGCCGGCGTGACTTGCGAGGTGCACCAGCAGCTCGAACTCGTTTCGGGACAGCGCAATGGAGCGCCCATCCCATTTCACAGCACGGGAGACGACATTGATGAGCAACCGCCCGAATGCCAGTGTCTTGCCGGTTGTCGGAGTCAGTGCGCGACTGCGCCTGAGCAGCACGCCGATCCGGGCGAGCAGCACCCTGGGCTCCACGGGCTTGATGACATAGTCGTCCGCACCCAGCTCCAGGCCCAACACATGATCGATGTCATTGTCGCGGGCCGTCAGTATCAGGATGGGGTTGGTGTACGTGGGGCGTAATTGCCTGCAGATCGTAAAACCGTCTTCGCCGGGCAGGCCGAGATCCAGGATCAGCAGGTCCGGATTGTCGCGTTGAACCAGCTCCACCACCTGATCACCGCGGCTGACAATCGTCATCTGGAAGCCTTGATTCTCGAGGTAGCGACTCACCAGCTCCGCCAGCCGCAGGTCGTCCTCCACCAGGAGAATCGAGTGTTGAGGTACCGTGTTCATGTACGCAGAGTGCGCTAGTCGAAAATATTCCACGGCTGGCGGCGCTTGTGACGATAGCGGATTGCCTCCCGGATGACACGCAATGCCTCGGAGGCCAGCACGTGCTCGAGCGACATGTCCCGCAGCTCGAATGTCAGATCCTCCGAGAATGTCAGCTCAATGGTGTAAGTCCCTGCGGAATAGTGCTCCCAGCACCGCTTGACGTCCGGTCGGGCAATGATCACCAGGCACAGGGACTCCTCGTGCGAGGATCGCCACTGCGCGTGGACCGGAGTCACGCACTGCGTGTCGCGGCCTGTCAGCGTGCAAATGCGTGGACTGATTTGGAGCTGGATGTTCGGTTCAGAAGGACCTAGCGCCGGGTATGCCGCGGGCACAATGAACAGACCGAGAAGCGCGAGCAGGCTACGTGTTTTCACCCAGTGTTGCATGACGTGCGCGGTCTACTTATGAACTATGTAAGTGGCGCCCACGAAAACCGTCGTGACGTATCGTTGGGTAACAATGGGACTGTCAACAATGGCATTCCCCAGTCGCTCGCAGTGGACAAATGCATCGAGCTTCCATTTCCGGCTCAGGGGCCGGGAGTATCCTAGTTTTGCGAACGGGTTCGCAGCCCAGCCGGCTTCGTAGAGACCGGGATAGCCGTAATAGTAATTGACGGTGGCCGCACTCTTCCAGGTAACACCGACATTGGCTCGCCACGAGCCTCCCCACTCGCCCAACGGGATCCCGAGCCCTGCGCGGACCTCATTGCCATGATGATGACCCGTGATCTCGTGCAGGAAATCGAGCTGGCCTGACAGGCCGGCGTATTTGAAGGTCCATTCGGGCCCGGCAAGATAAGTGACCTTCGGGGACCGTGGCGGGAATTCCTGGATCGTTTGCGGTGTTCCGCCCGGAGTCTGTGTGAACGGGGGCGGTGGTTTGCCCACGCCGCTCTGGGTGCCTCCCGTAGCGGAGGTAGTACCGCCGACGAAAATATTCTGCAGGTCGCTGCGATAGAAGAAGACGCGATCGTAGCCCGGGCTCGCAATGAGACTGAGCGTGTTCGCATCGTCCTCGAACAGCGTAACGCCCGGATCCAGGTTGTCGATGAAGAACCGCTTGCCGTAGTAGCTGAACTGCGGAACGACGACCAGCGGAATGTCCTTCGCGTTGACCACCGGATTGGTCCGGACGCCAGCGCCCAATGCCACACTCAGGTTCCAGTGTCCCACGGCAACGCAGTCTTCGGCAGAAGCCTCGCACTCATCCGCGGCGAACGTCACGCCCGCGTAGGCCAAAAGGGCGGCAACCGCCGCAATTTGACCGATTCTCCTGCAGGCCACGGGACATCCTCTCCTCAAGTCCAACGATTGAAAGACGAAAGCAATCGATAGTCTCAAAACCCATCCCGTGCCGCCATCCGTATCTGTAGCTGTTTGTAGTCGTCTGTATCCATGCCCAGCACAATTTCGCGACAGCGGGGCCATACGCGCGCCACTAGGATCCAGCTTACGGCTTGGGATGGCGAGCAGAGGTGACAGCGATGTCGGCGCGGAGTCCAGACTGGATGACACGGAGCTGCGTTTGCGCGGTATTGACAACCGTAGCAATGCTGGCCGGGTGCGGAGGAAGCAGCGCGAGCCACGACCACCCAACACCGACATCCAACGTGCCGCCGGCCGCAGTGCTGAAAGCAAGGCAGGACCACACCGCGGTAAGCCCGGACATTGTCACTGCGGACAACACATTCGGTTTGAACGTGCTGTTGAAGCTTCAGTCGCAGCAGGGGCCGGTCAACATCGCCCTTTCCCCTCTGAGCCTCTCGATAGCCCTGCAGATTCTGTACAACGGAGCTGCCGGAGCCACGCAGGATGCGATGACGCAGACCTTGCAGTTGGGCTCTCTCACCAAACAACAGGTCAACGATGACAATGCGGCGCTACAGGGTTCGCTGTTGGTTGCCGACCCGCATGTGGAACTGACAATCGCCAACTCGCTGTGGATGCACCAGGACAAGAATGCCGTCCTGCCGGCATTCACCCAGATGGATGCGGACTACTACGGCGCCAAGCTTGGCGATCTGGCCGGAGCGCCCGCCAATGTGAATGACTGGGTCGAGGAGCAGACTCACGGACTGATCACGAACATTCTGCCGCCCGATGACTATTCGAGCGTCACCGCCGTCATTGCCAATGCAGTTTATTTCAAGGGTACGTGGACCACGATCTTCGATCCAACCAACACCCGGCCGGCACCTTTCACGCTCACTGACGGATCGAGCACATCGGTAGCGATGATGCATCAAACCGGCACGTTCGCTTACCTGCATTCGGCCGGATTTCAGATGCTGCGGCTGCCTTACGGCGGGGGTCGCTTGAGTATGCTCATCCTGCTACCCGACACGGGGACCAGCCTCCAGAGCCTGCTGCCCACCATCACGGCGGATGCAGTGGACAACTGGGCAGGTCAGATGCACGACCAGTACGGCGAGATCGGCCTGCCCAAGTTCACGGCTCGATCCAACAGCAACCTGCAGCCGGTTCTTCGGGAACTGGGCATGGGCATCGTCTTCAACTGCCCGCCACAGGGTGGCGGGGAACCCGTGGCCGACTTCTCGGCCCTTACTTCCGACAGCGTTTGCGTAACCAATATTTTGCATAACGCGTTGGTGCAGGTTGATGAGCATGGGACTGTTGCAGCGGGCGCGACCACGGTGGTTGTCGGGCCAACGTCCGCCGGGCCGGGGTTCAGTATTATTGTGGATCACCCCTTCTTTTATGCGATTCGGGATGATGACACGGGCGACCTGATGTTCATCGGCACCCTGTTGGACCCCACGGCGACCTCGATGTAACTGGCGCGTATTCAGCCGCCAAGGTGCTCCACAAATCGGGCGATGGTCATCCAGGTCTGGGTGCCCGAGATGGGGACGACCAGGAAGGTCTCCAGCAGGACCAGCAAACCGCCAATGACGTAAACCTTGTGGGGTCGGCCGCGGGTCCGCCAGTCATATACCATGGCAACAACAATCAGGAGACTGGCGACCAGGGCAGGCGGGATCGCCACGAATGGGGGCGGCGGGCCATCCGGTCCTCCGGCAGGAGCCAGGAGAGTTATGAATACGCGCGCTATGGCAGGCGTCATCATGCTCGCCATCAAGACATACATGAGACGCTTGTGCACTTCGGGCTTGCGGACGTTGGCAATTGCCGTGGCAAACAAGCCGATCATCAATGGCAAAGCAACAAACGCCACGGCTGAAAAACGCAGGCTCGCATCCTCCATGCCGTGCGCAGCATCGACCCGCAGGAAAGTAACGCGGGTTGCGATGATGGAACATATCAAAACACTGAACAGCGATATTCCCACCAGTCCCCATGCGCGGTGGGACTGAGTGCGCCCGGACGCCACCAAGGCCGTTTGCAGAAAGTAGAAAAGTGTCCAGGAAAACAACAGGAAGCCGTGGATGTGCATGATGGGCGGCGCATGCAGGGTCCCGTGGGCGATTCTGAGCCAATACGTAGGCATAAAGCCGCCGAATGCGATGAGGACGAATATGCCCGCCATCCATAAGTGAAACCGCCGGGCATTGGATCGGCTGGCAATGTCGCCGTTGAGAGTGGCTTCCAAGATAGACCTCACTGTTTATTTTGCGGATATTGTGCCTGTAGAGCGGGAGTTTGACCAACTGGTGCACGCGCAACTGAGACGTCGTCGAGCCGCAATTTGACGGCGTGGACCACGCGCGCCGCATCCCGACCGACACCATGGATCATTGACGAGGACATCGCGTGCAGGAAGGGCAGTCCGACGAAGTACAAGCCAGCTTGGCTTGCAACCATGCCGCTCTGGTGGGTCGGTTCGCCATCCTCGCCAAAGACTGGCAAGTCGATCCAATCGAAACCCGGATCAAACCCACTGCACCAGATGACGTTGTTCACGGCGAGCGTCTGACCGGTCTCGAGCAATGGCTGACCGCCGCGCGCGCCGATCACACGCGGAGCGCGCTCGACGCCTGCCGCCGCGAGATCACGTCGCTTCACTCGGATCAGCGGACCACCTTTCTTGAGCACACTCGGCCGCGCCTTTCGGCCCGGCGGTGTTTTCACCGTCAGGAGGTGGTGAAAAACGAACCCGAGAACCAGCGGCATGAACAGATTGCGGCCCCAAAAACGCTCCGGGCGAAACGGTATCTCGCCTGTATCCCGGCCCGCGAGCCACGTCTTGTGGCCACCGCGGCTGGTTTCCACAGCGATGTCGGCCCCTGAGTTACCGGCGCCTGCCAGCAGGACCCCGCCTGGTCGAAGTTGCCCAAGATTGCGGTAGTCGTTTGCGTGTAACTGGACGATATCGCTCGAAAGGTCGGCGGCAAACGCGGGCACCTTTGCGCGCTGGTACTTCGCCATCGCCACCACCACCTGCCCGGCCTCCAGTTCGAGAGCTCCAGCCTTGATGATGAAACGCGAGCCGCGCTTGAAGAGTCGCTCGACGCGCACGCCGCCGCGCACAGGAAGGCGGAATTTCAAAGCGTACGACTCGAGATAGTTCGCCATCTCGTCCTTGGTGGGGAAATAGTTTCGAGGCGCCGGGAATGGCATTCCATCCAGGCCGTCGAACTTCGCGGGCGTGAAGAGTCGTAGCGAGTCCCACCGCTTGCGCCAGGAATCGCCGACACGCTCATTGGCATCGAGAATGAGAAAGCGGGCGCCCGTGCGCGCCAGGTGATAGCCCACCGAAAGACCCGCCTGACCCGCACCGATAACAATGACGTCGAAACTCTCCCGCCTGGAAATCGCGCCGTGGGGCACTTGTTGCATTGCAACGGCTCCTTCCTCGATCATGTTCATGGCGTCGTTGACAGTCATGATTTGCTCCGTTGTACATGGGCTCGCGTAAGAGAGCAGTCTAAGGAGACCGGTCGCGACAGACTTCGGGTGAACTACCCAAAGCAGGCCTACTCGGGCATGGGTAGTTTCCCCACGCCGCGGGATGGGACCGCTGACCACGCGGCGGGATGGGGTCAGATCAAGTGGCGCTCGTATGCAAAAGCGGTAGCGGCGGCGCGCGAGGACACATTCGCCTTCGCGAAAATGTTACTGATGTGGCGATCGATCGTTTTCTCGCTCAGTGACAGCGTGCGCGCAATCGCCTTGTTGGTCTGGCCAGTTGCGATCAGGCGCAGCACCTGCAGCTCGCGTTCCGTGAGCCCATGTGAGACGGCCGGTGCGCTTGCCTCATGGCTTTCGCGGAGACCAACCCCGATCGCCTCCACTGCAGCAACATCCGGCCGCGCGCCGAGGCGCTCGAAGACTTCACGCGCGCATTCGAGCTCCAGCTGCGCCGCCTCGACATCCCCCAGCGCCATGCAGGCCCGCGCCAGCAAGACGCGCATACGTGCGGCCAGATACGGCGCACCCATCTGCTGCCATATCCCGAACGCGCGACGCACGGGATCTAGAACCGCATGCGGATTTCCTTCGGCAAGGTCGACGGACCCGCAAGCATGCCCGGCGATGGCGAAGAGAACGTCCACCTTCAGGACCGCCGCCGTCTCCTGCAACTCACGACTCGCGGCCCGCGCTTCGCCGAGATCATCCGCCGCCAGCATGATTTCGACATGCGCGGGCAAAAAACGCAGCCGCGCCACTCGATCGGCCGTAGCACCCACCGTGCGACGGCTCGCGCTCGCCGCGGCAGCTGTGTCTCCTTGAGCCAAACGCAACAACGCAAGCCCCGGGTGCGGCTCAAAGCCCGTTCGACCGGCTTCGCGGTATCCCGACGCGGCCAGCTCGAACTCGCCACGCAGCCGATGAATTTCCGCCTGCTGGTAGTGCGCACGTCCGGCGGCGTCGCGCTCGACATGACGGACACACCGCTCCACCGCGCGTCGGGCCTCGTCGACGGCCTCGGGCCAGGAACCGCCCAATTCCAGGACCTCTGCACGGTGAACGAGACAGTGTCCGTTGAATAGACCGAGCTGCGGGTGAGCGTCACACCATCTGGAGAGCGCTGCAGTCCACTCACGAACTCGATCGAGCGCAAAAACACGGTGGCAGCTGGCAATAGCGGAGCAATAGACGATACCCGTGACGACGGGCGACAGCTCCCCGGCGGTGGCGGCCAACATCGCCTCATCCAGGAGCGCAACTCCCTGAGCGACTCGGCCTTCGCTGAGCAACACGCGTCCCTGTAAGTTTCTAGCGAACGCGATCAGGTCTACCTCGCCAAAGCGTTCACCGATCACCGCCGCTCGAGCCGCGCAATCGTGTGCTTCGACGAGCTCACCGGCGCTCAGATGTTTCTGACTGGCCGGCAACAAGAGGTAGCCACGCTCAACGCAGTCCTCTGCGTGAAGCTCAACCAGACGTTGCGCGCGACTCAGCCACCCGCTGGCCCGAGCGGGTTCTCCGCGCGCCAACAGGCGAAAGCCCAGCCAGAACGCCGCGCGTGCTGCGACCAGGCCTTCATTCGCCTCAAGACGGGCGTGATATGCACGCTCCTGCGTCGCCAGCATCTGCTCATCACGCGCCGTGAGGCCCGCCGACCAAGCAAGACGCTGCAGATCCTCCGCGGCCAGCGGCGTCAATTGATCCGCGAGCGAGAGCGCTTCGAAGGCATCGTTCCATTCACGCCGCTCGAAACAGGATCGGCCTCGGAGGAGTGGATCCGAAGGCTCGCCGTGCTCTGGCTCGGAACGGGTATCAGGGGGAGGCGGAAGAGCCATTAGTGCACGGCCTTGATGCAGGCCAGGAAGATGCGCGCCAACTCGCTCAATGTCTGAGTGCGGGTTGCGCCGAGCCCGATGGCGGCATAACGGAGCAACTTCCCTTCGGCATTCACTTCGAGAATCACGCCTTCCGAGAATACGCCGGGCAGGATTCCGACCTTGCTCCAGGCGCGCACGACACCCGGAGTGGCGAGCCGCATGAACGTACTGAATCCAACTCCGCGCTCGCTCAGGATGTCGCGCATCTCCCGGGATGAGGGCTGATCGACCAGCTTGTTGGCCCACACCAGGGTCAGATAGGAGGCGATTCCCTTGGCGTTGGCGCGCACCCAGGTGGCGTCGCGTGTGGAATCCCACGGAGGTGCTTTCATTATCGGTGGCGTGCTCGCGAATCCGAAATCGCCGCCCAGCCAGAGCACTCCGTTGTGTTTGTTGTCGGCAAAGCCTGCCTCCTGCAGGGCGCCATTCATGAACTGGAAGCCGATGTCGCGGACGCAGGATCCCGATGAGAAGTTGTCCGAAAAGCGGATGGCGAGGCGCAGTCGGTCAAAAAAGGCAAGCGAGCTGATGGTTGCGCGCGAGCTCTCGTGAAACGGGGCCAGGTCGCCCCAGCCCTTGGTGCTGCCGCGCATCTGCGGTTTCCAGGGCGAGGCCGCCGCGAACTCAAACGCATTCTTCAGGTTCGGAAAGTCATTCGGCGCCTTGCTGATCTTGCGCGAGACGATCGGCTTCCAGTCGGCCTCGATCTGCTGGATTACATCGTCGACATTCTTGGCGGTGGCACCGACGCCGCCCGCGCCGAGGACCGTCCGCTCGCGCAAGCGGAAGGCGGCAAACAGGATGGCGATTTTCGACAGGCTGCCGACTGCGAGCTCACTTTCGAGCTTGGCATTGGCCGCAAAGCCCACCGCCACCGACCCCGCGGGGTCGGCGTTCTCCGGGACTGCAGTAAGGTCTACCAGGGCGATTCCCATGTGGGGAAAGAAGCCCGCGAATTTCGATTTTCCCAGGCGATCGGTGAGCTCGGCTTGCAGGGTGCCGCTGGGCACCAGGCCGGCATCGGCATTGGATGCGAACGGCGGTGGAAGAGCCATTGGACGCGAGTACCTCGAGCGAAGAATCGGTGTTACTGTCGCGTTTTCGTCAGGCGACATTCGCGTTACATTAAACACCGATGTCCGTCGCAACTCCCATCACGTTGCGAACGCAACCAACATATCCCCGCAGGACTGCGCGATGGCCCAGGTAAGCGTCAAAATCACCGGCTTGAGCTCCGAATGGGCGGCGGCCTGCCGGCATGCGGTCACACATCTGAATGCGGCCTTCCGGGCCAAACACGTCAAGATAGTTCTGCAAACCAACGGACTGACGAGCCCGATGATTGCGGTCAAGACTGATCCCAGCATCCAGGGCAACGCCGTCCATGGTCGCACCACGGCCGAATTCAACTCCACCGGTGGAATGATCCGCTCCGAGGTCCGACTGCCCGTCGGCGTCACCATCAACACCCCGTCCGGCCCGCGTAGCGCGGGACCGGGTATTCTCGAGGTGATCGCCGGCCACGAGTTTGTCCATGCCCTGGGGCACGATCAACATAACTCGCACCTGATGTCGCAGACGATGTACAAGGAAATGGGCGACCGCGCCGCTCAGGATAAGCTGCGCGCGGGCTCGATCTACCTTCCGCCCCTGTCATTGTCAGACGACACGGTCGCGACGCTGCAGTCGATTTGGAGTTGAGCGTACGTGGCTGAGCGGGCGGGCGCCTGCCGGCGCAGGCACCCCGCCATCGCGCACCAACGCGCTAGAGCGAGGCGCAGACTATATGTCCAACTTCGCGCAGCACGCCTTCTCGCTCCGCGTCGCCCTTGGCGTCGCGAATATAAAAGGCAGCGACAACAATCGGTGCGCGATTGACAGGCCAAACGATCCCGACATCATTCGCCTGGTTGTCCCAGGTTCCCGTTTTATGAGCGATGCGCCACCCGGCCGGCAGTCCGGCGGGAAGCCGATGCTGACCCACCTTCGCATCGAGCATCCATCCCTCCAGCTCGGCGCGCGAGTCGGACGATAGCACCTGCCCCATCAGTAAGGAGCTCAACAGACCAACCATTGCCGTCGGCGTGGTCGTATTGTTGACGGTGCCCGGTGCAACAACATTCAACTCGGGTTCCATCTGGTCCAGCCGGGTGATGTTGTCACCCAGCGTCCTTATAAACGCGGTCAGGCCTTCCGGCCCGCCGAGAATCTTCAGCATGAGATTGGCTGCGGTGTTGTCGCTCCACTGAACGGCGGCCGCGCATAGATCTCCGAGCACCATGCTGCCTTCCTTGACGTGCTCTTTGGCGACTGGCGCGTACTTCAGCAGATCGCTTTCGGTGTATTCGATGCGGCGGTCAAGGTGATCTTTGCCGCGATCGACGCGTTGTAGGATGGCGGCCGCCGCAATGAACTTGAAGGTGCTGCAGAGGGGGAATCGTTCGGCGGCTCGATGCTCGATGCGCCGACCGGTGGCGGTATCCACGGCAACCACGCCCAGTCGACCGCCCCAGTGCTTTTCCAGTGCGGCCAGGCGACTGGCGCCATCGCGCGCGGCAGCGCCTTTGGGCTGTGCGCCCGCGTCGATCGCGTTCGCAACGCCGCCGCCCGCGACACCCCCAACCGCCACTAACGCAGCCGCTCCAACCAACACCCCACGACGACTCATTGACAAGGTCATTCTGACTCCCTTTCCGCTCAGGCCCACCACCACTGGCGGCAGACCTTACGACCCGCAGATGGCAATCAAGTGCCGCAATTGGGGCAAATTGTGGCGGCGGGGCGCGGCGCAGGGTCTTCAGAAATGATAACTGGCTGACAGCAGATAGGTGCGTCCGATGATTCCCGGAAAGTACAGAGAGGTGGCGGAGGCGAAATTACCCCCTGTACCCGCCCCCAACGCGGGGAATGGGGGTTCCTTATCAAACACATTGTTCACAACCAGTCGCACCGTGAACGACTTGCCGATCTCATAGCCGAGCGTGGAGTTGACGAGCCACCAGGGATTGACCCGCAGTATGTCCTTCGAAGTCGGCGTGTCGTTGTTGTCGAAGTTCATGCCGCTGATGTATTGGGCCTGCCAGAACCAGGTGAAGTTGCGCAACTGGTAGTTGATGTCAATGGTGCCCTTGCCCTTGGGCGCCGCAATGGTGGACCCGAGCTGTCCGGCCAGGTTGGTCGGGCTGGCCGAGCCGACCTTACGGGTCAGCTTGCGCGTGTCCAGGTAGTTCGCGCGCCATTCGATGTTGCCCAGGCCCGCGGGCAGATGCATCAGGTAATCGAGCCCAGCCGTAATACCTTGAAACTGCAGGAAGCCCGCGTTGACGTAACCGTCGTGGAAAGTCGTGATCTGGCCGTCGGGGCCGCGCGCGAACTGCGAGCACGACGGGTTGTTTGGATAGTCCACGGCGTCATAACACGCATCGAGAATCTCAACCAGGTTCAACTGCTCGATGGCATTGGTCAGATTGATTTCCACATAGTCGACCGAGATGTTCAACCGCGGTACCCAGCGGGGTCGCAGCACGACGCCAAAGGTTTTTGAATCGGCGACTTCGCTCTGCAATTGCGCGTTACCGGAGGTAAGTCCCTGCGCCGTCGCATTCACCACGTTCGAGACGAAGGTGCTAGTGTTGATTCCCGCGGCGGCACAGTTGGCCGCGCGCGTCGCCGGCGCGGTGCCTTGATTGACGTAGTTCTTGTCACACGGATCGTTCGCGAACTCGAAACCGGTGGAGGCGGGCAGAAACAGCTCGGTCACCGCCGGCGCGCGGATCGACCGCGTCTTGTTGCCTCGGAACTGGATGTCCTCGATGGGTGACCAGCGCAGCCCACCGGTCCAGGTCGTTGCCGAGCCCGCGATCGAGTTGTTCACCCGCCGGAAGGCACCCTCCAGCTCGACGTGGTGCAGCGCAGGAATGTTCATGTCGGGCGAGAAGATGGGAACCAGGGTTTCCGCATACACCTCGTTGGTCCGATACGAACCTTCGACCGCGGAAGCGTTGAGTTGACCGAAGCCGCCGGTATAGAAGCTGTCGGGATCGAACTTGGCCGACTCGCGGCGATTCTCGAAGCCCACCGCGGCCTTCCATTCACCCCCGGGCAACTTCAGCACATCGCCGCCGAGGTTGGCCGTGATATCGCGTTGAGTGTCGATCGATTTGGCCATCGCGACGTGCGTGATGTAGGCCTTCGCCGCGGCGCTGGGCGAACCCAGACCAAAGATATTCAAGGGTGCACACGTGCTCGAAGGAGTCGACACCGGAGCGGCAACCGGATTGCCGCCACAAACAATATTCCCAGTCGCATCCAGGGTAGCGTCCAGCGCGTTCTGCACGTTCTGAAACACATACGCCGGCACTTCGGAGATGTTGCGCGAATACCCATAGTTCGCCGCGATCTCCCAGGTGTAGTTACGCTCCAACAGCGAGAAGTCGCCGTTGAGGCCCACGACACCGCGTGCAACCACCTGGTTGGCCGTCGCCTCGCCGCTTTCCAGATCCGTATTGGCCCGGCTCACATAGAAATGCTGACCGTCCCAGTTGGGGTCGAGAAAGCCTCCGAAGGGCTGGGTGGCCCCATAGTTGGCCAACGCGGCTTGAATCGTCGCGCGGTCCGCGGCCGACAGGAACGGGTTGTTGGCACTGACGAGGAAACTGCCGTTCAACGTCCCGCCAGCACCGAACAGGTTGGTGTTGTAGGCCGGCTGGGCGATCAGGTTCTTGGCGTGGGTTTCGGAGAACCAGCCTTCCGCGAACACATTGACGTGCTCGGTTATCTTGAAGTTGCCCAGCAGGTCGGCATTCACCTTCTCCTGCGGGGACAGCAGATTGCTGAACTGCGACAAGCGGATGCCATCGCCGCCTTGCCAGAAGACCGGATTGCCGGTCTGCGCCCCCGTATTGAAGGGCTTGAGGGCGCTCGTTCCGGGCGCAAAGGCCAACAGTTGACCCGTTGAGTCCGTAATGCCGATCGTCGCCGGATCCAGGCCAAAGCCCGGCGCATACAGACCATCGTCCACCATGGGAATTCCAGAAGTGCTGACGCTGGCGACGGACTCGTCGCCCGTCAGCACATTGGAATACTTGCCGGGTGTGAGCGGCGCGAGAAAGCCAAGGTCGGATGCGAAGTTCTTACGCGCGGTTCCCACCAGGCCATCGCTCTTGTTGAGCTCCAGCACTCCGGTCAAATTGCCCCGGCCATCGGCGAAGTTCTTTCCGGCGAGTCCGCGCAGCCGGTAGTTCCACGCGTCCTTGTGGTCTGACACCCCCGCCTGGGCATCGACATCCAGGCCTTCGAAATTTTTCTTGAGAATGATGTTGACCGTGCCCGCGATGGCGTCCGAGCCGTAAATGGGCGCGCCGCCCACCGATATCGTCTCGACCCGTTCGATGAGCTTGGTGGGAATGACGTTGAGATCGACCTGTTGCCCCGGAGACACCGACACGCCGCCGCCGAAGCTCGCGGTGTTGGATGAGACGAATCGCCGGCCGTTGACCAGTGTCAGAGTCCGTTGTGAGCCGAGGGAGTACAGGTCAACGAAACTCTGCGCGATACCGAACGTGGATTGCGTGTTCGTCGCGCTGGCGGGTTGGACTCCGAATGCCGGCAGCTCACTCAGTGCCTGGCCTACGTCGGTGTAGCCGCGTTCGTCAAAGCTCAGAGCATCAACGACCGTCGTGGGTTGCAGCCGGTCCAGATCCGGTCGCGCAATGCGCGATCCCGTGATGACAACTTCCTGTAAGTGATCGTCTGCTGCGCTGTTCGATAGCTGGTTGGTTCGCTCTTGCCCTTGGGCACACAGGGGCAGTGCCGCAAGCGACCACAGAGCGGCCGATTTGAGCAGCACGCGTCCCGGGAACGTTCGTACGACGTCCATTGCAGTTACTCCCCGGTGATGTTGTATTTTAGGTCTGAATCACCTCCAAGCAACAATTAACAAATTTGTGACAAGGAGTAAACATCGGGAACAGCTCGTGATGTCTGATTTTGGCCGGTGACTGTCCGAAGTGTGGGTCTCTGCCCCAACAGAATGCGTAAACAGGCCGAAAAGCGCACCGGAGCACCATAGATGAACAGAAGGGAACTGTTGCAGGCAACAGCCGCCGCAGCAGCAGTGGTGGGCGGGACCGCAACCGGCGTCGCTGCGACGATTTCCGGAGCTGGCACTGCTCTCAGACCATTGACACCGCCCGCGAAAGGTAAGATTCCCGTGGCGATCCTGGTTTCCAGCGACGCTCAAGTCATCGACTTCGCAGGTCCTTGGGAAGTGTTCCAGGATGTTCATGTTTCTTCACGCGGCGCGACCATGGACGAGCAGATGCCGTTCGAGTTGTTTACGGTTGCGGAAAGCACCCGACCGATCCGCGCGACCGGCGGTCTGAAGATCATTCCTGCCTATGACTTTGGCTCGGCACCAGCCGCTCGGGTGATCGTGGTTCCCGCTCAACGTCAACCGACACCCGCCACGAGTGAGTGGCTGAAATCAGCCGCACAAAAGTCCGACGTCACGATGTCGGTCTGCACGGGAGCATTCGTGTTGGGCGGCGCGGGTCTGCTGGCGGGTCAGTCAGCTACCACTCATCACGACTTTTACGACAAGTTCGCGGAGATCTTTCCTGACGTCCAGCTCAAACGCGGTGTGCGATTTGTGGAGAACGATAAGATTTCAACCGCGGGCGGGCTGACATCCGGAATAGATCTGGCGCTGCACGTGGTGGCGCGGTATTTCGGAGAAGCCGTTGCCCAGCAGACCGCCACGTTCATGGAGCACGACAGCGGGCGTTGGAAAGCCTGACGCACGCGCCCCGGAGAGCATCCCTCTACAGCGCGGCGAAGTCCCGGGCATCGGCACCCCAAGCCGAGGCCCTGCGCAATGCCTCCGGCACTTCCTCGGGCTGCGACACGACTTCCCACATTCGGGCATGTCGCTCATCCATGAATCGTTCCTCGATTGCGCTCGTCAGCAGCCGGATGAGTGGGTCGAAGTAGCCGCGGGTGTTGACCATGAGAATGGGATTCAAATACAACCCCAGCCGCTTCAGGGTGATGGCCTCCAACAACTCCTCGAGTGTGCCGCAACCGCCGGGTAACGCGATGGCCGCCTGGCTGCGACTGAGCATCATGTGCTTGCGGATTCGCATGTCCTCCACGAGCTCGAGCTGGGTCAGTCCGGGATGTCCCCACTCCAGGTCGGCCATGAACCGCGGCAGAATTCCCACGACCCGCCCGCCCTTGCTCAAGGCTCCGTCGGCCAGCGCGCCCATGGACCCACGAGCACCGCCCCCATAGACGATTTCCAGCCCCTGCTGCGCGAGGACTGCGCCGAGCTTGAATGCGGCCTCCCGGTACTCCGGATGAGCGGCCCGGCTCGAGGCACAATAGACACACACGGCACGGGGATGCTGTGATTCACTGATCGTGTTCATTTACGTTCCGATCTCCATAAAATAATCATCTCATGGATACACTTGCCAGACCTGTGTCCGCGGCGCCGCGCCGCTGGCGCATTCGCGACGTCCTCAGATCGCTGAACGGCGGGCCTGGCTACGCCGGGCCGCCATCCGATCACTTCAACGGCACAGTGTTCTTCAATCCCGGCGTCAGTGCAGGAAAGACCTTCAAGGACTTCCTGCGCTGGCAACGAACCCGGCAGCGCACGCCCTGGCCCCAGTGGATCGAGAATCGCGCCCGGCCCGCCTTGCCTGTGTCGCTCGGGTCAGGCCAGGTTGCACTGACATTCATCAACCACATCACTTTCCTGTTGCAGTTTCCCGGTCTCAATGTGTTGACCGATCCGGTCTACTCGCAACGCGTCAGCCCGTTTCGCAGCTTTGGGCCTCAGCGCGTGCGCGCTCCCGGCCTCGCCTTCGATGACCTGCCGCCCATCCACATGGTCCTCATCACACACAACCATTATGACCACTTGGATATCGAGACGCTGCTGCGGCTCAACGACACGCACGCGCCCCACTTCATCACCACGCTCGGCAATCGGCCGTTTCTGGAGGAATTCGGTATCGGCCGGGTCCAGGAGATCGATTGGTGGGAACGGGTGCAGGCCGCCAATGCAACCGTCACCCTGACCCCGGCGCAACATTGGTCGAGCCGGCGGCCGCGCAACCGTAATCGCACGCTGTGGGGCGGGTTCGTCGTGCAGGCGAACGAGTGTCAGGTCTATTTCGCGGGCGATACCGGTTATGGGGAGCATTTTCGGGCGGTGGGAGAGCGTTTTGGGCGGCTGGATGTTGCGCTCCTGCCCATTGGGGCCTATGAGCCGCGTTGGTTCATGCGGGATCAGCACATGAATCCCGAGGACGCCGTGCGTGCTCACCTGGACCTGGATGCGAAGGTGTCCGTGGGTACCCACTTCGGTTGCTTTCAACTCACCGACGAAGGGATCGACGATCCACCGCGCGAGCTGGCTTTGGCTCGCGAGCGATTGGGTGTGGTGCCTGAAGCGTTCCAGGTGCTGGAGACGGGGGAAACGCGCCTGTACGGTGGTCAGCCCTGAACGGCCAACAGGTCCTCCACCAGCGCCGGCCCTCGATATATCAACCCCGTGTAAACCTGCAGCAGATCAGCGCCCGCGGCCCGGGTCTCGGCACCCATCTCGGGCGACACGATTCCTCCCACTCCAACAATCGGAAATTGCGGACCCAGGGCCGCACGCAGAGCCCGCACCATTGCAACACTTCGGGCATGCAGAGGTCGCCCGCTCAGTCCGCCGGACTCCGCTGCACGAGCCGACCTCAAGGATGCGGGACGGGCCGTCGTCGTGTTGGTCGCCACGATCCCGTCCACCGGCAATTCAGCCAGCTCGAGCGCAACCGCCTCCACCTGCTCGCCACTCAAATCCGGCGACAACTTCACCAGCATGGGAACCCGCTTGCCGTGCACTGACTGCAACTGCTCGCGCAGATTCGCAAGCTCCAGCAACAACGGCCGCAGAGCGTCCGGTTCCTGTAGACCTCGCAATCCGGGTGTATTGGGCGACGACACGTTGAGAGTCACATAGTCGGCAACGCCGTAGACCGTGCGCAAACAGGCGCAGTAGTCCTTGACCGAATCCTCCAGCGGCGTATCCCGGTTCTTCCCGATGTTGACTCCGATGACCCCTGGGTAACGGCGTGCTTCCAGGCGCCGGGCTGCCGCATCCGCGCCCTCGTTGTTGAAGCCCAATCGATTGATCAGCGCCTCATCGGCGGGGAGGCGAAACAGGTTGGGAGGGGGATTGCCGGCCTGGGGACGGGGCGTGACGGTCCCCACCTCAATGAACCCGAAACCCAGTGGGCCCAGGATATCGACCTCGCGGGCGTTCTTGTCGAAGCCCGCAGCAAGCCCCACGCGATTGGGAAAGCGTAGGCCCAACAGGTTGGCACCCGCGCCAGCCGAGCCGGCAGCACCAGCCGCGCCGGCCAGGAAAGGTTGCAGCCTGTCCCGAGCAAACGCATTGCGCACCCGCAGCCCCGCCAGCGCAATATTTTGCGCGCGGTGGGGGTCGAGGCGAAACAGCCAGGGCCGGATCAGCCCATATAACAGCCTGTCGCCCCCGCTCAGGTCTTCATCGCCTTGGCGGCCGCTGCCAGGTCGAACGGCAGCTTGCGCAGCTTGATGCCGGTCGCGGCGCGGATCGCGTTGGCCGTCGCAGGTGCGATCGGCGGCGTGCCGGGCTCGCCCACACCCGAGGGCGGATTCGTCGACGGCACGATATGAATCTCGATCTGACGCGGCATCTCGTTGATGCGCAGCACCCGGTACTGGTGGAAGTTGGTCTGATCGACGCGGCCGTCGGTCAGCGAGATCTTGCCGTAGAGCGCCGCTGACAGCCCGTAACCGATGCAGCTCTGCATCTGCGCCCGCACCACGTCCGGGGTCACGGCAATCCCACAATCAACCGCCGTCACAACGCGATCCACTTTGACGGATCCATCGTTCACGGTCACTTCAACGACTTGCGCAACGACCGATCCGAACGACTCATGCACGGCGACACCGCGACCGCGGCGGCCTCCGTTTGCACCGGGTTGGCCGTTTGGAAATGGCTTGTCCCAACCGGCCTTGTCCGCGGCGTACTTCAACACCGCGGCCGACCTCGGATGTTTGTCCAGCAGCGACAGGCGGAAGGCCACCGGATCTTGACCGGCAGCTTGTGCCAGCTCGTCGATCACTACCTCTTTGGCAAATGCGGTATGGGTATGTCCCACGGATCGCCACCAGAGGATCGGCACGCCCACCTTGGCCGGTGTCCAGGTCACGTGAGCGTTGTCGACGTCGTATTGCTCGACGATGCCGCCCTCGACGGAAGTTGGATCGACACCATTCTTCATCATGCCGGCAAAGGGCGTACCCGCCATGATCGATTGATTGACTACGTCCTGCTTGAGCGCTATGAGCTTGCCGTCCTGGCTCAGGCCTGCCTGCACGTGATGGTACGTCGCCGGCCGGTAGCGACCGCCGGTGATGTCGTCTTCGCGTGTCCAGATCAACTTCACCGGGTACTTGCCGCCGGTCGCCTTGGCAATGGTCACGGCCTCCACGATGTAGTCCGAATCGGGATTCGCGCGGCGGCCAAATG